>Ga0157374_10000029_pt1 | contig 211547 bp, 149 predicted proteins | sample M25metaG_FD_115308 | JGI IMG/M metagenome (GOLD analysis project Ga0157374, IMG submission 115308) | Miscanthus rhizosphere microbial communities from Kellogg Biological Station, Michigan, USA - M2-5 metaG | ecosystem: Host-associated > Plants > Roots > Rhizosphere > Soil | place: USA...
CTCCCAACTGAGCTGCCGACCCACCCAAAACAAGTTGGAAAAAAGGTATACGGAAAGCTGGATCCAGCGGGAAAAGCTGCTGGTCAGCATCAAAACCCGCGTAGGACTGACGTTGGATCAGGAGCACCCCACCCTATCATCGCTGGTTTCCCACCTGCAACGCGACGGCATCGAGATCGTCCGCCCGCCGGCCAACGGCCGAAACCCGCATGATCAGATCTTCGTCAATTACCAAACCCGCATCGCCGTCACCGGCAAATACCTGGGTCCGGAGTACACGACCGCCGCCTTCGACGCGGACATCGCCAGCCGCCAGCGGCCCGCCAAGCGGAAGCGCCAGGAGGAAAAGTTGGGGGCGGACACCCGCTTCAGCGCCAACGTCCCCCAAGTCCTTTCCGCCGTTCTTCATACCCAGGAAGCCGGCCCGGATCACTTCGGAAAGGATCAACATTTGGGGCAGCGACAGAGGCGTTAATTAGGTTGATTTCTAAGCTGTTTATACCATATTTTAAATCAAAAAATGAGACGATTTTTAGTAAATTTGTATAGGTGAAAGAATCGAAATATCATATTGGCATTGAGATAGATAGGCTTACCAACAGTATTATAAATACCATTTCCGGTGATAGCTTTCAAACCGAAATATTGCCCGTAACCAAAGACGATATTAAAGGTGTAACGAAGAAAGGAGGCTGGAAATTTGATTGGAAAGCAGAGGCAAAATTGGCTGATAGGAAAGTATACAAATTGACAATTGAGGGAAACCCAACCATTATCCAGGGCCTTTTGAGCATCAGCAACTATGACGACCACATTTTTATGCACCTGATCGAAAGCGCCCCCTTCAATTTTGGAAAGCCCAAACTGTATGAAGGTGTACCTGGCAATCTGGTCGCGTTTGCCTGTAGGGAATCAGTGGAAAAAGGACATGATGGATTCGTAGCTTTCGTCTCTAAGACGAAATTGATGCGGCACTATGAAGATACGCTTGGTGCCCACTTTATCGGAGGCCAGCGGATGGCCATTGGCCGGGAAGCGGCAGTAAAATTGATCACTCAGTATTTTAAACCCAAGTAAAATGGGATACATAAAAGAACCTAAAGGTGTAGATTTCGTCGTTGAACCGCATGTTGTAACAGCGGAAGACCGGCGAATCATCAGCGAGGCGATTGCTCACTACAAGGCGACGGGAAAATTCAAAAGGGTACCCAAACCAAAGAAGGCCCGTCGAGCGGCAAAGAAAGCTAAGAAATAAGTGCTGTATTTTGGCTTGATTTCCAACGATGGCTAGCGCATCGCAGGGCAGGACGGTCATCCTACTAATATGGTTTGCCAACAATTTCCTATCGGTATCCCGGACAAAAAAATTCAGCCGAACCGATTTTTGAAGGGTTTAAAACAAATATGGAAAAAGTAGCCAAATTCCACATTATCGACAGTTTCAAAATCACCGGGCGCGGATTAGTAGCTCGTGGCGATCTCTTGGAAGGGAGGGTAAAAGTGGGAAACTTCCTACCCTTCAACACCGGATACCAGGATGTGATGCTTAAAATCGTTGGAGTAGATATGATCGACAGCAGGTCAACAAGAGAATATTGGGTTGGACTTACCTTTGTATACCAAACCGACCAACAGCGAGCCGAATTCGAGCAGCTAAAATTACCAGAACAAACGGTGGAAATCCTATCTGAAGTTGATTGACTATCCTAAGCTCAATTGACTAGCAAAGCTTATTCGGGAAATCATAATTGGTAAAACACATCTCACCCGACTATCCATGAACCGAAGTATAATTCTTTCGATTGCTTGCATGGGCCTTCTCTCGTGCCATAATGATGGCAAAATCAATGTTTCCTCTTCCAAGAAGGTTACCGTACTTTCGATCCCCCTTCAATTTTCCAGTTACAGTCACTCTTGGCAAAAACAATACAGCTTTTTGGATGAGAGTTAAAGCTTGTAAATACGAGGAGAATTACAAGCCAGGGGCAATAACAATTGATACAACTTTCTCCATGACACAGGGAAACTGGAACAACTTCCTTGAACTGTTGACGAAAGTTAATTTTTGGTCGTTACATGCCGAAACGAACGACTCCGGACTTGACGGATCAGAGTGGATCCTGGAGGGAACAAAGGAAGGCCAATATTACTTTGTAACCCGATGGTCACCTGACGAAAGCAGGTACCCCGATTTCCGCGCTTGTTGTGACTACCTGCGGTCTCTAGCCCGAAAATCAGTCGATTTCCACCACCAATTTTAAATCTTTACCTTGTGCCACGCAAAAGTTCTTTCATCGAACACCCCAACTGCCCGCCGAAGCCGGCGAACAAACGGCGAACGCCACGAATAAATTATTGAATACCAGGCCGAGTTTTGTGCGCATCCCGCGCACTGAGGCATTTCAGCCGCATTTTGTATAGCAAGCTGCTCCTTCGGAGCGGCTTTTTCTTTTGTTTCCAGACAATTACAAATTGATATTACAAAAATAAAGTGTTCGAATCTCACGTCCCGATGTGCACCAGGGCTATGATCAACAGAAGGGCTGGCAATTTCATAATTAAACACATTTAGTTTATGTGGCGCGGCGCCCTGGAGTCCGCTAATAGGTAAAGCGGGAGCGGAGGATTTTCCGTGCGTAGTACAAAAAAGTGGCTGGTCGAACGAAAACACTAAAAAGAGAACGTACCAAAATAACCAGCTTTGCTAATGACTGCGTCGGATGAATGATTATTTCTTAAAACTCTTTCGTGATGCCATATGTTGAGATGTTGATATACCGAGAAGGGGGCTGCGCGAGAAACCATAAATAATACAAATTATGAAGACGATCCAGGAAGGCAATTCGGCTAAAACATTCACCACGGGAGTAGAACTCCTGCGGAATCCTCTTTCAAATAAGGGGACGGCATTTTCGGCGGAAGAGCGTAATAAGTGGCACCTTAAAGGACTTCTGCCGCCTGTTGTCGAAAGTATCGACCAGCAGGTTGAGCGAGTGATGATTCACCTCAGTTTGAAACCAAGCGACCTCGAAAGGTATATTTACCTGATCGGGTTGCTGGACCGAAATGAGACGCTCTTTTTCAAGGTACTCATGTCCGACCCAACCCGTTTCATCCCTATTGTATATGATCCAAAGGTCGGCGAAGCCTGTCTTAAATTCAGCGATATCTATAGAAGGAACGGAGGTATGTATATTACCATCAAAGACAGGGGAAATGTAAAAAAGATGTTAGGGGAGTGGCCTGAGAAGGATATCCGGTTCATCTGTGTAAGCACCGGCGGCCGCATTCTTGGTTTGGGCGACCTCGGCGCCAATGGCATGGGTATCCCTCTCGGAAAGCTACAATTATATACGGCCTGTGCTGCGGTGCCTCCGGGGAAACTCCTTCCCTTATTGCTGGATTGCGGGACCGACAACGAAGAACTGCTCGCCGATCCATTATACATAGGTATCCGGCAACGCCGCCCTTCGATAGATGAACTTGACAGTTTCGTCCAGGAATTTGTCGATGCGGTGCAGGATCTTTTCCCTGCCTGTTGCATCCACTTTGAAGACTGGAAAGGAGTGGATGCGATTCGTCTTCTGGCAAGATACCGGAATGAGGTTTGTTGTTACAATGATGATATCCAAGGCACGGCGGGCGTAGCGGTAGCCGGGCTAAGCGGCGCTATGCAGATCACTGGCGGCAGACTGAAGGATCAGCGTGTATTGCTATTTGGCGCCGGTTCGGCCGGAATCGGGATCGCCAATATGATCGCTTCCGGGATGAAACTGGACGGTTTGACCGAGCAGGAGGCACGGGAAAGGATATACCTATTCGACGTAAATGGGCTTCTTGAAAACAGCCGTGGAGATCTGTCCGCCGAACAGAAAATATATGCGCATGATGGTAAGCCAACAAAAATTTTATTCGAGGCAATCAGCACGATTAAACCTACCATCCTCATCGGTGTGAGTACGATCGGCAATGCCTTTACCCGGGATGTCGTAGAATTGATGAGCCAACTAAATAAACGGCCTATCATTTTTGCACTGTCCAATCCTACCAATCACGCAGAATGCACCGCCCGTGAGGCCTACGAATGGTCAAAGGGTCAGGCGATTTATGCAGCAGGCGTTCCCTTCGATGAAGTAACGTTCGACGGCAAGACGTTCACCCCCGGACAGGCCAATAATTTCTACCTTTTCCCAGGTGTCAGCCTGGGTATCTATGCAACGAGGCCGAAACTGATCACGGATCAGATGTGGATTGAAGGGGGTAAGGCGCTGGCCGGTATGGTGACTCCCGAAGAGCGTGAACGCGGAATGGTGTTCCCACCTCAATCGGATATCCTGAAGATATCGGCAACGGTGGCCGAACGGGTAGCCGAAGTGGCTTTTGCGTCCGGGCTGGCCCAGGAGCAGCGTCCAAAGGATATTTCGCTGCTGATAGCCAGTGTTCAATATAAGCCGGAATACTCCGACCTACCATAGACATTCCCGACGGTTATCAACCGATACGACTCATAATTGCCAATGCATCAACCAATCAACATGACAACGACGACAATAGGTGAAAAAACCGTCGTTCCTATCGGGATTTCGGCGACGGGCACGAGGGAAGAAAGCGATTCAATGGGGAGTATCGACGTTCCGGCGGACCACTACTGGGGTGCGCAGACCCAGCGCAGCTTACTGCATTTTTCGATCGGCAATGACCATATGCCCAAAGAGCTGTATCACGCTTATGGCTATGTAAAGAAGGCAGCCGCCATGGTCAATGAAGCAGACGGTCGACTGCCCAAAGATATCGCCGCCGCGATCGTCGTCGCAGCCGACGAGGTCATCGGCAAAAAACTGGATTCCGAATTCCCGCTATTTGTCTGGCAGACTGGCTCGGGAACACAATCGAACATGAATGTAAATGAAGTCATCTCGAACCGGGCCATCCAGCTGATGGGGGGCAAATTGGGAAGCAAAACGCCGGTGCATCCGAATGACCATGTGAATATGGGTCAATCCTCCAATGACAGTTTCCCTACGGCCATGCATATTGCCGCCGTATATGAGTTGGATGACCATCTTATCCCGGCGCTTGAACGGGTACAACAAGCCATCGACGCCAAAGCCACGGAATGGAAAAACGTGGTCAAGATCGGCAGAACTCACCTTGAAGACGCAGTTCCACTGACTGTAGGCCAGGAATGGTCAGGCTACGCCACCATGCTGCAGGACGCGATCGAGCGGGTAAAATATAGCCGCGGGGAACTCTATAAGCTGGCTGCCGGCGGCACAGCCGTGGGCACGGGATTGAATGCTCCTGATGGTTTCGCGGTCAAGATCGCCGCTCAGCTGGCGCAGCTGACCGGGAAGTCCTTTGTCACGGCGCCGAACAAATTTGCGGTACAGGGCTCACTTGATGCGTTGGCTGCTGCGATGGCTGCCCTCAGGTCCGTGGCCGTTTCGCTTATGAAGATAGCCAATGATATGCGCTGGCTGGCCTCGGGGCCACGCTGCGGTCTCAGCGAGCTGATCCTGCCGGCCAACGAACCGGGGTCGAGCATCATGCCGGGCAAGGTAAATCCCACGCAGTGCGAGGCGATGGTGATGATCTGTATCCAGGTGCTTGGGGAAGACTCCATCGTCGCATTTGCCGGCAGCCAGGGGAATTTCGAGCTCAATGCTATGCGGCCGATTATCATCAATTGTTTCCTGCACTCCGCGCGCATCCTCGCTGATGGCTGCGATAAGTTCCGTACCTTCTCCGTAGAAGGGACAACACTCAATCAACCACAGATCGATTATTATCTTACCCGGAGCCTGATGCTGGTGACGGCGCTCAGCCCGGTCATCGGATATGACAAGGCTTCCTACATTGCGCACCATGCCTTGGACAACAACCAAACGCTCAAGGAGGCTGCCTTGGCCAGCGGCTTTATCGACGAGATAATATTCGATGATCTTGTCGATCCGAGAAAAATGGTCCAGCGGCATTCTTCCAAGCCGGCATGAAGGGTTGAAGAAGTGGCGAAACTGGCAGATGCGCTACTTTGAGAAACGAACAATATTTCGTCTGAATTCCGATAAACCACGACCGTTCGCGAGCCCATCCATAGTCAGAAAAGCAAATCTTACTGACGCTCAGCCTCTTGACTTCTGGCATGCAAATGGTATCCTTTCATGGTCGACGACAGGGATTCATTCTCAACCAAAAAAATTAAAAAAATGAGTACGATTAAAGTAAAAGATGGAACCGAGATTTATTTCAAGGATTGGGGAACCGGGCAACCTCTTTTTTTCCATCATGGCTGGCCACTATCGAGCGATGACTGGGATGGTCAAATGATGTTTTTCCTGCGGCAAGGATTTAGGGTCATCGCCCATGACCGGCGGGGGCACGGAAGATCTGGCCAAGCTTCGGGCGGACACGACATGGATACCTATGCGGCCGATGTGGCCGAACTTACCAAGGCACTCGATTTGAAAAATGCAATACATATTGGCCATTCGACCGGTGGTGGTGAAGTTATCCATTACGTTGCAAAGCACGGAAAGGGTCGCGTAGCCAAGGCAATACTGATCAGCGCGGTTACTCCGCTCATGGTGCAGTCTAAAAACAATCCTGACGGTGTGCCCATGTCCATATTTGATGAAATCCGGAAAGGTACGGCATTTAACAGGGCACAATATTTTCAGGACTTTACTTTGCCGTTTTATGGATACAACCGGCCGGGCGCAAAAATATCGCAAGGGGTCAGGGATAACTGGTGGAGGCAGGGGATGACGGGCGGTGTGAAAGCGCATTACGAAGGTATCAAGGCTTTCTCGGAAACAGATTTTACCGAAGACCTTGAAAGTGTTGACATTCCGGTGCTTGTTTTACATGGCGAAGATGACCAGATTGTGCCGTTTCCTATTTCGGGTGCAAAGACTGTAAAGCTCTTGAAAAATGGGAAGTTAATCTCCTACCCTGGCTTTCCCCATGGTATGCCGGTGACGGAAGCGGCAACTATCAGTAGGGATATCCTGGCTTTCATTAAATCCTAAGCGATGATTCATGATGGAACTTTAACTTCACCAAACCTCAGTCGGCGACAGAATAACTTGGCTTGTATTGCAGGCTCCGGATCAAGGCCGGGATATCCCTGATCGACTCCCGTTGGGAAAGCCCCATTTCAACGGCCACCTCCACCACACGCTCTGCCACCTTTGTCGATATATTCAAAATATCGGATTGGGGCGGGAACACCATCCCCCTTTCCCGCTGTTCAGGCGTCACAAAGGCCGCCAGAGCCCTTCCCCCCTCGATCCACATCTCATCCGTAATAAGCTTCGGCCTCGCCGCGTAGATCCCCAGACTCACGCCGGGGAACAGGTAGAAATTATTGGCCTGACCCGGCGTAAAGGTCTTGCCGTCGAGCTGTACCTCGTCGAATGGTACCCCTGCCGCATAAATCGCGCGGCCCCTGGACCATTCGTAAGCTTCCTGCGCCGAGCATTCCGAATGGTCCGTTGGAACAGACAGAGCGAAAATGACCGGCCGTTCGTTTATCCGGCTCATCGTCTCAACTACGTCCCTGGTGAATGCCTTCCCAACCGTGCTCACACCTATCAGCACGGTTGGCCGGATGGCGCTGATCGCCTCCAGCAAGTCCTTTGTCGGCTTGTCGTCGCCTGCATATGCTTTTTGCTCGTTGGACAGATCGGTTCGACTGTTAACGATAAGGCCGTTTGCATTGAACATCCTGATTCGTCCTCTTGCCGCTGCCTGGCTCAGCCCCCCAAGTTGCATGGCCGAAGCTAACATATTGGCGATGCCGATCGCCGCCGACCCCGCGCCGAACATCAGCACACGCTGGTCCGCCAGTTTTCCCCCCGTAATGTTCATGGCGCCGGTCAACCCGGCTACGGCTACACCCGCCGTCCCCTGGATATCGTCGTTATAGCAGCATACGTTATCTCTATACCGCGCGAGCAAACGGATCGCATCCGTTCCCTTCCAGTCTTCAAAATGGATGCAGCACGCCGGATAGAGATCCTGAACGGCGTCTACAAATTCCTGCACGAAACTATCCAGTTCATCGGTCGGTGGACGTATTTGGCGGATCCCCAGGTAAAGGGGATCATTCAGTAGTTTTTCGTTGTCCGTACCGCAATCGAGCAACAACGGCAGAAGTTTCTCAGGCGGTACGCCGGCGCAGGCAGTATACAGTTGTAACTTTCCCAACGGGATTCCCATCCCGTTGGCACCAAGGTCCCCTAGTCCAAGGATACGGCCGCCGGTGCTCACACAAATGAACCGGATGTCTTTCTCCGGCCAGTTGCGCAACAACTCTTTTACGTGCCCCCGGTCCCTGATCGTAATGTACATCCCGTTATTCCTTCTGTAGATATCACTGAATTTAAGACAGGCTTCCCCAACTGTAGGAGCGTACACGATCGGCATGAAATGCGCCGGATCGGACATCAACACGTTAAAAAATAGTGTCTCATTTCTGTCGAGCAGCCCCATTAGATAAATGTACCTTTCGAGGTCATTGGATTTGAGGCTCAGATGGTGCATCACGCGTTGGACGTGTTGTTCCATGCCTTCGACGACGGGTGGCAACAAACCCTTCAAACCAAACATGCTCCTCTCCTGCTCCGTAAATGCCGTTCCCTTGTTGGTGGCGGGATTTCTTAGATATTCTATCGCTTCCATAAATCGTCTATTTTACCACTTCATTATGCTAGCCGTAAGTAAGATCGGTGCTCTGTCCGACCTCGATGATATAGCCATCCGGATCGCGGATGTAGCATCGGATCTCGCCGTACTTGGGGATCGGCGCCGTGATGAACTCGGCTCCCCTACTCTTCCACAATTCGTAACATGCTTGAATATCCGCGACACGGATATTCATAAAGCTATTGATCTTGTCTGGATCGGGAACACTGAGCGTTACCGTCGGCTTGTCGGGGGTCGGCCCGCCTCCGACGTTGACGATGAGCCAGGTATTCGCGATCTGAACGTATCCAGGCGCACCACTGCCGTCGCCTGTGCTCAGAATGCGACCACCGAAAACCGTCTCGTAGAAGCGAGCCGATCGGTCGATGTCGGCGACGGTGAGGAAGTGAGTGATGGTGAACCCCACCCGGGGGGGCATCTCATAGCTCTTTTGCTCGATTTGTACGGGGTTCATTGACGACCCCGATTCCGATAAACGGTGCTCATTCGTTGATTCTGCTTGTTTCGTATTCATACACGATGCGATTTGTTGTCAAATACATGAATTTTCAGGAGCGGCGCCTTGATCAGGCTCTCTTTTTCTGGCTTTCTAACATGGAACATGCAAAAAGTGTGAAGGGTTCGAGGTATTTTGAAATATTTATTTCCTGTGTCCCGCGATGTTGTCCATTCGCAAATATCCGATAGTAAAAAACGATATATCGTCAAAACGCCTCCGCCTGACTTGGATATTTCGTTGACATCCTCCTTGTTATGCAATGGCACTTGATTTGTCTCGAAATATCTCTAAAATGTTTAACAATGAAAATAAGGCATCTCTTTCGGGAGTCCGGCGGTAAGTTGGCTATCCTCATTATTGCCATCCTGATTCTGACCAGCGGGCGGCTCTGTGCGCAGGGACCCGGAGTGAAAAATATCCTGCTTATCCACGGCACGTTTGCAGACGGTTCCGGCTGGCAGGGCGTATTTACGATACTTTCGGCAAAGGGATACCATGTAACTGTCATTCAGAATCCATGTAGCTCAATGGAGGAAGATGTAGCTGCGGTAAGGCGCGCCATGGATAGGGAAACGGGCCCTTGCATTTTGGTTGGGCATTCTTATGGCGGAGCAGTGATTACCGAGGCGGGATCGGACGATAGAGTTGTCGGTCTGGTTTACGTAGATGCCTTTGTACCGGATTCGGGAGAAACGGCTGTTGCGATGGACCCAACGGTGCCGGATCTTACCGACGGCGGCGTACTTCCGCCAGACGCATCAGGTTTCGTCTATTTCGATAAAACAAAATTCCATGCCGGCTTCTGCGCCGATCTGTCCACGGGGCAGGCGTCATTCATGGGCGCGGCCCAGATTCCGGGTGCGATTAAGGCCTTTACTGCGCAGATCAAACATGCACCGTGGAAAACGAAGCCCTGTTGGGGAATCCTGGGAACCGAAGACAAGGCGATCAACCCGATCTTGTTACGACGGCTTTACCAGCGATCGAATGCGAAGGTAACCGAGATCAAAGGGGCAAGCCATGTCGGTTTTATTTCCCATCCGGAAGAGGTGGCAAAGGTGATAGACGCGGCGGCCCGGGCATCGCACTGATACTGGTTTCAAGCTGCACTTCAACAACAGCGTTGAAGACCTCAAGGGCTTGCCACCCACGCTTGTCCAGGTGGCGGAGAACGATATCCTGCGCGACGAAGGGGAGGCCTTCGGGCGCAAACTCGAGGTGGCGGGGGTCCGGGTCTCCACGGTGCGATACAACGGGATGATCCACGACTGGGGCCTGCTCAACGGACTCGCACAGGAACCCGCGTCGAAGAGCGTGATCTTGCACGCAGCAGCTCAACTGAGATATTAATATTTTCATGTATGAAACAAGAAAAACAATTCAAGGCGGTAAGATTTGATCATTATGGCGGCCTCGATGTGCTTCACATCGACGAGCTCCCCCTACCCGTTCCGGGTTCCGGCGAGGTGTTGGTAAAGGTGAAAGCGGCGGGGATCAATCCGATCGAGACGAAGATCCGAGAGGGGTTTCTCGCCACTTCGTGGCCGGCCACCTTTCCTTGCGGCGAGGGCAGCGATTTTGCGGGAGTGGTGGAAAACGTAGGACCGCGGGTGAAGAACTTTGCGGCCGGTGATGAGGTGATCGGATTTACTAATAATCGGGCCAGCCACGCCGAATATGTGCTTGTCCCGTTGGATCAGCTCACCTCCCGGCCCCCGCATGTGCCCTGGGAGCAGGCGGGAGCCCTCTTCGTTTCCGGGTCGACGGCCTATGCCACGGTGAAGGCTGTTTCGCTGAAAAAAGGCGATACGGTGGTGATCTCGAGTGCTGCCGGGGGCGTGGGATCGATCGCCGTGCAACTGGCCGTGGCTGCCGGTGCCCGGGTCATCGGCCTTGCGGGCGAAGACAAACATTCCTGGTTAAAACAAAAGGGGGTCATTCCCCTCGACCACGACGGCGATGTGGCTGAAAAAATCAAAACGGCCGCCGGTGGTCGGATTGACGCCTTTATTGATACCTACGGTCATGGATATGTCGATCTGGCAATCCAGCTAGGGATAAAGCCCGACCGGATCGATACTATCGTCGATTTCGACCACACCGCCGTCAAAAAATATGGGGTCAGGACAGAGGGTAGTATGGCGGCCGCTACGGCGCAGGTGATGGCTGAACTCGCCGCGCTGATCGAGCAAGGCCGGCTTGAGATTCCGATTGCGCATATCTACAAGCTCGACCAGGTGCGTGAAGCCTTCGCCGAGCTGGAACTGCACCATACCCATGGAAAGATTGTACTGGAGCCGTAAATAAGAAAAAAAAGGCAATATGACAGCAAGCAACATTACCGAAATCAGACAGAAGACGCAATTTGGTTTGGAGATATTGGAGGGGCTTAGGGCAATGCCGAAATACCTGCCCGCAAAATATTTCTATGATAAAGTGGGGGATGAGATATTCCAGGAGATCATGAACTGTGATGAATATTATCCATTTGCCTGCGAACTGGAGATCTTCCGGAAGCGAACGGCGGAATTGGCGGCCGCGATCATGCAGCCCGGGGGTTCGTTTGACCTTATCGAACTCGGACCCGGCGACTGCAAAAAATCAGCTTACCTGCTGCGACATCTGGTTCGGGCCGGCGCCGGTTTCACCTACATCCCGATAGATATCTCATCGAACGTCATCGACATCCTGGAGATGCAGCTGCCATTGAAAATACCAGGGTTAGCCATCATGGGATTCAATGGAGAATATCTGCCCATGATCAGCGAGGCAAGAAAGACTTCCGGCAGAAGAAAGGTTGTCCTATTCCTTGGGTCGAGTCTGGGAAACATGTCCCCAGCGGAGGCCGGCGTATTCTGCCGGAAGCTGCGTTGTCATTTGAAGCCGGGGGACCTTGTCCTCATCGGTCTGGACTTAAAAAAGTGCCCCGATACCATACTTGCTGCATACAATGATCAGGCGGGGATCACAAAACGATTTAACCTAAATTTGTTGGAAAGGATCAACCGAGAACTGGATGCGGATTTCGACATCGGGCGGTTCGAGCATCTCCCGGTATATGATCAGCCCTCGGGGGCTTGCAAAAGCTACCTGATCAGCCTGACCGATCAGGAAGTCACGCTGTGGTGCGACGGCGACCGGCAACGCATCCGGTTTGCATGTGGTGAGGAAATTTTTATGGAGATCTCGCAGAAGTACAGGATCGACCAGGTCGATCGGCTGGCCGCCGAAGCCTTTTTCAGTCCGGTAAAGCGATTTTATGATGACCGCGGATGGTTCGTGGACGCGGTTTGGCGCGCAATCTAGTAGACGACAAGCTTGATAGCATGAAAGTACTTTCCGTAAATGTGTCACAGCCGAAGGAGGTGGACTGGAATGGCAGGAAAATAACGACCTCCATCTTTAAAATGCCCGTCGAAGGCCGGCGGTATGTGGCGAAAATGAACATCGAGGGGGATGGTCAGTCCGACTTGCAAGCGCATGGCGGTGAGCATCGGGCCGTGTTTATCTACCAACAGGATTCATACGAGTTTTGGAAAAAGGAATTGGATCGTGACGATCTGCACTATGGGCAGTTTGGCGAGAATTTGACTGTTGATGGCCTGCCCGACAGTGAGGTATGCATTGGGGACCGGTTCCAGGTTGGAACAGTTATACTGGAAGTCACACAACCGCGCGTCACCTGCTATAAGGTTGGGTTTAGCACCGGTGTCCCGGAAATGCCGGCCCTTCTCGTGCGGCACAAACGACCAGGCTTTTATTGCCGAGTGATCCAAGAAGGTGATATCGGGGCCGGTGATGCAATCGTCAAGCTTTCCGGCGGTAAGGGGGGTATGACCATCGTCGAGGTTGACGGATTGTTATACGGCAACGCCCATCCTGCCGATCGTTTGCGGCAAGCCCTGGAAGTTGATGCCTTGAGCGCCGGCTGGCGAAGTTCCCTGCAGGCGTTGTACGAGGCCGCTGTCTCGGGTAAGGCTGCGGGAAACGTCGGGCTGGCACCGGCAGCAATGATGGCGGCGTGGGAGGGTTTTGTTCCCTTTTCCGTCACCAGGATCGTTGATGAGAGCGATGGCGTCCGTTCATTCGAATTGTCCCCTGTTGATGGTCGCGGGCTGCCGGCATTTGTCGCCGGGCAGCATCTCGTCGTTAGAATCCCGTGGCCCGGTGGCGCGCCGCTGATCCGGATGTACTCGCTTTGCGGACCGGTGAATGAGACGTTCTACCGCATCGCCGTAAAAGCGGAGCTGAATGGCGTGGGAAGCGATTATTTTCACCACCATGTCCAGGTGGGTGGCCGGCTGGAGATATCCGCCCCGAGAGGCATTTTCACATTGATACAAAAGACTGGCCGCCCGCTGATACTGATGGGGGGCGGCATCGGCATTACCCCCTTGCTCGCCATGTTATATGCGGTAGCCGCCAATGGGGATCAACGGGAAGTGGTATGGATCTATTCGACGCGGGACGGCCGGCACTATCCATTCCGGGACGAAGTGCTACGAATTTCGGGCAGCGTCGCAAACTATCGTAGTCAAACGGTATTCACCCGGCCGCATGCGGAAGATGTCCCCGGCCGGGATTTCGATTCAAGCGGGCGGCTGACGCCGGAGAAATTAAAGCAGCTTAACCTGCCCGGGGACGGTGATTACTATTTATGCGGCCCAACCGCATTCATGGTCGACATCTGCGCAGCCCTTAAGGCCCTGGGAGTACCTGAGTCTGCGATCAAACGGGAAGCTTTTGGCGACCCTGGCTTCGCCCTTGACGGAAAGAGGCCACCTCATGTCCCCGAAGGCCTCCCGGGAGAAGGTCCGCTGGTCGCTTTTGCCAAAACCGGTGTCAGCTTTCATTGGCACCCGCGATTTACCACTTTGCTGGAGGCTGCCGAGGCATGCGATGTCTCGGTAAACTGGTCTTGCAGGGTGGGTGTATGTCATCGATGCGAAACGACTCTTTTCTCCGGGGAGGTAAATTATCTTTCTGCTCCGCTCGATCAACCGGCCGGCGGCAACGTACTCATCTGCTGTTCGGTCCCCCGGACGGATGTGCAGTTGGATCTTTGATCTTGTGATCTTGACCACCGATTAGCAACTATTAGACGGGCTATTCGGGAATTCAATCTCCCGAACCTTTCTACCTTGCAAGATAGTACCGGGTGTTGCGACAGGGCTAGCATATTTCTTCTTGAGATGGTAACGAAGATCGTTTCTTCCAGGGTCTTGATATCATATAAACAGGGTTCGGCGGTAATATAACTTTTCAAAGCGGTAACGAAGTTGTTCTCGAAACAAAAGTAGCCCGTCACCTCTTCTCCATCAACGATATTACAAAACCGCACTGCGCCCCTGACGATAAACCCCAGCTCCCGGCAGACCTTCCCGGCTTCCACAAAATACTCGTTTCGTCCAAGCTTCCTAACCCTCAGACATCCGGCAAAAATGGCCCACTCTTCGTCGCTGAATACGATCAGCTCTTTTAACTTCTCCCTATATAATAGCGAAATGGTCACCCTGTCCATCGCGCCGTCGTTCATTCCTCCATTCTTCGCTGGCATAATTATTCTCAATTGAAATGTTCGATTGAAATCACTAACGGCCGTTTTATTAAAATTAACGGTGACAAATCCCGGCAACTTACGGGAAACGACCGACAATGGCCATGTTGTCGAACTTTATCGATGCCGAAAATAAAATCCCTTCAACATCGCCAAACGCCGGCGAAAAATTCCTTCGCAAAACATAATTTTGGAAAAACGTATTGGCAGTTATGACCATCAGTATCCTAGGCTGCGGTTGGTTCGGGTTACCGCTTGCTGAACTACTCATTTCCCGTGGCCACGACGTCAACGGCTCCACTACAACCGTCGAAAAGCAAACCATACTGCGTTATAAGCACATCACCCCATTTTTGATCGATCTTTCGCGCTCCAAACTGCACCACCTCGCCAGCAGCCCATTTTTCGATTGTGACGTGCTGGTCATTACGGTCCCGGCAAAAAAAATGGAAGAAGACCCCAACATGATCGAAACGCTGGCTGGCCTGCTGCGATCCCTGCGAATAGTCAGGATCGTTTTCACCAGTTCTACCAGCGTATACGGGGAGAACAATCACAATGTCGACGAAGGTTCGGACCCCTGTCCCACAAAGCCCATTGGCAGGATCCTTCTTGACGCAGAGAACTTACTATCGTCGATCGAAGGCAGCGACACGATCTGTCTGCGATTTGGCGGGCTCGTTGGTCCGGGCCGTTTCCCAGGGCATTTCTTCCGAAGCTCCAAACCCATCCCGAATGGCCTCGCGCCCGTCAACCTCATTCACCTGGATGATTGCCTTGCCATCACCGTTCAACTCATCGAAGGGAATTATGGTAAGACCATTATCAACGCTGTATGCCCCCATCACCCTACCCGCGCCACCTTTTATACCATGGCGGCAAGAGCAGTCGGCCAACCCGTACCCAACTTTATACCGGAAAAGGATAGCTGGAAGATTGTGAAGAGCAAATATTTGACATCGCTGCTAAACTATGAGTTCAGGATTAAAAGCTGGTTCGTCTGGCTCGTACGGGAGCCTAGAGAATAGAGCCCATCCATATCGCAATTGCTACACAACCGTCCGACGCCGTAAAACCGATCGCCTTCTACTTAAACAGATGTGCATCACAAGGTTGGCTGTTAAAACCACCGCCACCAGCCAGGCGAGATGCGCAACCCCCGGCGCCTGCTGCTTATCAGCAACACCCACAGCTATCAGCGCCCAGATGCCGGCAACCGCAGCCGACTGTAAATTCCTCGGCCGGGAAACAAAGAGATAAAGCAGACCGACAATGATGACCATTCCCTCCGCCCATACCACCTGCCCCAACCCCTTGCCATCCCATCCAATACTCACCAGCCATGCCGCCACATTTACCGCGGCTGCGGTCATTACCCATCCCAGATATAGTCCAAAAGGCCACCAAAGAAAAATGGCGAACTCCCGCGGCCGACTGGTCATCACTATGCCCTTATTGGTTCGTACAACAATAATTATCAACGAAAGCAAAAGAAGCAGGATGATCACCACAGACCATCCGATCAACCCACATACAAAGGCAATGACCCAACAGCCATTGGCCACGCAGGATACAATAAACCATTCTCCCACCATCTTCACAATGGCAGATTGGAATAATCTCGAACGCAATTGGTATACGGCGAAACCTATTAACAAGAGATAGATCAGGCCCCATATTCCAAATGCATAGGAAGCAGGCGTTATCAGGGTTGGGTAACGTCCGGACACGGCGGCTACCGTTTCACCGCTCAACCACCGGGTATTGGATAAAAAGTTGATGGCGATCGTTATCACAAGGGCCACAAAATTGGCTATGGGAAGGGTTCGTTTCATCGATATAGTTTTTGCAAAAGAAATACCACCTGGCTGGTTACATCCTGATCGCCGACATTCCTCCATCCACCGGGATGATCTGACCGGTAATCCACGAAGCATTTTCAGATAGAAGGTAAATCGCGGCCGAAACAATATCATCGGTGGTCCCTATCCGCTTCAAGGGATGCCGCTCCATCGCCACCTTCATCTTTCCCTCGCTGTTTGTTAATTTTTCCGACAACCGTGTTTGCACCAACGAAGGCGCAATGCCATTCACGCGGATGGACGGCGCAAATTCTGCCGCCAGGCTTCGCACCAACCCCTCTATGGCGCCCTTCGCGGATGCTATCGAACTATGATAAAGCATCCCCACGGCCGCCGCCACCGAGCTGAACAAAACGACGGATGCATTCTCGCCAGCCTTCAAAGACGAGCGAAAGTGTTGCAACACCCTCACGGCTCCAAAGAAATTTATCTCCATATCGGCTCTGAAGTCGGCTACACCCAAGCGGTCAAAAGGTTTCAACAGTATCGAGCCGGGACAATAGACGAGCCCGTCCAATGCCCCTTCAAAAGGTGGCAGTTCCTGTTCGGACAATGCATCAAACGGAAAGTAGCTTGCAACCGCGACGGCAGGCTGGCTTCTCGACAGCGCAGTCACCTCTACATCCCCCTTGTTCGAAAACTGTCGGGCCAATTCCAGCCCCACCCCCGAACCGGTCCCTACTATAACTATTCTTTTCATAAGCGATCCATTTCTTCAAAAAAGAAACCGGAGAACCCCACCTCACAACCTGGCATACCGCAGGAACTCCTCGCGCACCCCAATATGCGCCTTACCCACGATCGGTGCAAAATGATGCTCACAGTGGCTGAGCATGGAGATGTTCCTTTCTATCAGCATCTTTGAATAATCGTACCGGTTTGCAAAAAGGACTGTCCTTGAAAGGACTGTCCTACAGTAGAATGCGGGCAGTAAGAACCATTCAAACGCCCGTCGGCAGGGATGTAATATAATGATGGGAAACGCGCGATCTCAGCCTGTTGAACTTTGAAGCGCGAGAAGGACATCCTGCTTCGACATAAAAGAGTCCGGGAACCGGCCCGGCTCGACTTGAGCCATATCTTGCTCATTCATTCATCCATCCAACCCCTGTAAAAATTCCTCCGCGATATGAAGATGAGCCGCCCGCTTTTCTTCCGGCATCCTGTCGAACGTACTTAACAACATCCCCAGCCGCCGGTTCTTCGAAAACATATCGCGGTGCATGTGCATGAACCGCCAAAAAAGCCCATCCCAGATCCCTTGCCATTCTCCCCTGGGGAAGTCGCCCATCTTCAACAGGTAATTACTGCCACTGATATACGGTTTTGTCGTCATCACCCCCCCATCGGCGAATTGCGTCATGCCATACACATTGGGCACCATCACCCAATCGTATGCATCTACAAATAGCTCCATGAACCATCGATACACTTCATCAGGGTCGAATTCACATAGCAACATAAAGTTGCCCAATACCATCAGCCGCTCGATATGATGACAATACCCATAACGCAATACCTTCCCGATGACAATATCAACTGGACCTACCCCCGTCTCCCCCTTCCAGAAACCGACCGGTATCTTACGCGAGAACCGCCAGAAATTCCTGGTCCGCTGAAAACGGCCTTCCCGCTCATAAACGAGGTGAATGAATTCCCTCCAGCCCATCACCTGCCGTAGAAATCCCTCCAGGGAATTCAGGGCGATCCCGCCTCCGGCAGCCGAATCCAACACCCGTCGGACAATCGTTACAGGATCCAACAGGCCAATATTCAACATCGGCGTCAGCACCGAATGGTAAAGAAAGGGTTCCCGTACGACCATTGCATCTTCGTATTCTCCGAAACCATTTAACCGCTGGCGGATAAACACATCCAGCCAATCGTCCGCATCCGCGAACGTAACTCCAAAAAGCAACGGACCATCAACGGCTCCATGCGCCTCCGGGAAATGAGTCGCCACATACTGTTGTGCCTCCGATACAAACCGGTCCTGCCTGGGCAATACCAATTCCGGCGGTCTCGCGTCACGCGGAAATCTTTTCCTGTTCTCCTGATCAAAACTCCATTTGCCCCCAATCGGCCGGCCCGCGCCATCTACGAGCCATCCCCGCATTTTTCGCTGCCAGATATAAAAATCCGTTTGAAAATACGTTTTACGCTCGTCAAAAAAAGCCGCAACCTCCGCATTGCTGTTCAAAAAATTTGGCGTCCGTGCCAAAGTGAGTTTGATGGCATGCCGCCCGCATGCAGCCGTCAACCTTCGTCTCAGCCAGTCATCCGCTACATCCGCCGCGCAAATTTCCACCACCCCCGCCTTCCCCAACGTCTTCACCAACTCCCTGCAATCACTCTCTGCCGCCGCCGACTCTACGTATCTCACCCGCAAACCCTTGCCGGTTAAAAATTCCTGGTATGCTTTCATCGACGCCCGGTGAAGAATGAGTTTACTCCTGTGGAACCGATACTGCCGGAAGAACAGGAATTCCTCTACCAGGCAAACAGTCATACCCGCTGCGATAAACGGATGATTCCGGAACAATTGATGCGGAAAAACAAGACAGATTTTTTTCATGATTTACCCCCTTTTTGCCAGCAGGCCCGATCTTTCGTTCGCAAAAAACAGAAAGCCTACAGAATTTAACCTAGACACATGAACAAAACAAATCATTCCAATGGGTTGGCCAGGCCATTTTGTTTAACTATCTTTGAAAAATACTTAAACAAAATGGCCATTTATTCCATTTCCCAGCTAGGCAGGTTCTCAGGGCTCAAGCCCCATACCATCAGAGCCTGGGAAGCCAGGTATAATGCACTTACCCCTTCGAGGTCCCAGGGGAACACCCGCTACTACGACAGTCAGCAAATGAAAAGACTGCTCAACATGGCCAGCCTGGTCAACGCGGGATACAAAGCGTCCGAGGTCGGTTCCCTTCCCGACGACAAGCTGCACTACATGCTGGAATCGCTGGTCAGTTCGCCCAGGATCGCATCGGCAGAATATTTTATTTCACAGCTTATTGCCGCCAGCATGACCTACGATGAAGGACTGTTTGAAAAGATCATTGGACACTGCCTTGCCCGCTACCGATTAAAAAACACCTATCAATACGTCCTCATTCCCATGCTCGACCGCATCGGGCAAATGTGGCGCTGCGACAAGGCCTCGCCTACTCAGGAACACTTTGTCAGCAACCTGCTGCGTCGGAAACTGTTTTCATTGGTTGACTCCATGCCGGTTCCCGAAGCCGGCGCAGACACCTGGCTGCTCTTCCTTCCCGAGAATGAATTCCACGAGATCGGACTTCTGCTCGCCTATAACTTAATCCGGCTTTCCGGCCATCGCGTTATCTACCTCGGCGCCAACGTACCGCTTTCATCACTCGAATCCACCATAAATGACGTTCGTCCGGACCGGCTCCTTCTCTTTACGCTTCAGTTGGAGCTCTCCCGGTCTACCCAGGCATTTCTCAGGGAAATGGATACATCCTTCAAGGGAAAGAGTATATATGTGGCCGGGAACCCGATGAAATCTCTGCACGGCAACTCGCTGAAACGCATTCAATGGCTCTGCACACCGGAACAACTTACAGCGGTATTGGCAGGCGGCGAAAACATCATTTCCTAAAAACGACGAACACTATAGATTCGGCGTCGATTTGAGGAAACCGGCGAGGTCTTCAGCAGTGGAGATATCCCCCATTTTATTTTTCAGGCCTGTAAATACAGGACCTGTAAAGAAGATTTTCGTCTTGCCCGCTATTTTTTGCAAAGCCAGCCGAAAGGCAACGGGATCCACCGGATTCATGGTATTGGTGAGACCCGTCACGATATAATCGGGCCTGACAGTCTTTATCATTTGGTCGAGTCCTTTCATCGGCACCGACTGACCCAAATAGTAGGTCCGAAACCCCCTTGCCCGAAAAGCATAGTTGTAAAAAAGCAGCGCCAACTCATGCAGTTCATGTTCGGGTAAGAACAACAGGACAGCCGGCGTCCCCTTGTCCGACGAAACTCCCAATGCGACAGTCTCCGCCATCAATTTTTGGCGGACGAGATGGAAGAAAAAATGCTCCTGCGCAGGCTCGATAGTACCCGTCTGCCACAGAATGCCGACCCGCTCGAAAAAAGGCAACAGGCAATCGGTGAACGCACCCTCCATACCGAAACGGACTACGGCCGCCGAAAATACCTCTGTGAATTTCCACTCATCCGAATCGAGAAGGCTGACCACCAGCAACTCGTCAACGTGATCATGCACACCCCCCCTGGCCTTCAGGACGTCGTGCAAATGCCGATCACGCTCTGAAACAGACATCGCCGCAATAACAGAGATCTTAAGGCCGTATGAATTCAACATCCGGATCGTCAGCAACAGGCGTACCTCATCATTGTTGAAATAGCGGATATTGGAAACCGTCCGTTTCGCCTCCGGAATACCATAACGCTTCTCCCAGATACGGATGGTGTGCGCTTTGATTCCCGTCAGGCGCTCGACATCAGTTATCGAAAACACATCCACCGTATCCATGCTGTTGATTTGCGCGATTATACCGGTTTGTCCACGTCAACAAATCTACCTATTCAACCCGGGCACCCGGTTTTTGTTCAGCTATTTCGCACAATTGCCTTTCCAAACATCAACAACAGGCCGTATCCCGAAAACAAATTCAACATCGCATCCACTATCCGGTACGACTCACCACACCAAAACGACGACTCGCAACCCCGTCCAATCAATCTGTCGCTTGATTTGCTACAGTTTGAAAAAAACTTTTTATGAAATTGCTCAACACTCCCCCGCCCGTTCATTTAAGACTACTATCGGTATTCGTCCTGCTTTCAATCCTCATTTCATCGGGTTGCCGCAAATCTTCACCCGGCCACCACGGTTCCATTTACGCCACCATCGCCGCCAATCCCAATTATTCCATTCTCACCTACGCCATCAATAAAGCGGGACTGAAAAACACACTGGACAAACTATCGGAGACCAATCTTACCCTTTTTGCCCCCGACGATAAGGCCTTTGAATCCATCGGCATCACCTCCGGCGCCGCACTTGGCTCGCTGCCCGATTCGACCCTTACTGCCATCCTGCTCTATCACGTCCTTTCCCACGAGGTAAAAGCCGCCGATATCCCTCAAGCCGATAATACTCCTGTAACCACGGTCAATGGCAAACCCATTTATGCCACCCGTACACAAGCCGGAAAAGTATACATCAATGGCGTTCCGGTCACCAAAGCAGATATCACCTGTACCAACGGAGTGATCCACGACATCTCCTCCGTCCTGATGCCTCCTGGGGGGACCATCGTCCAAACCGCTATTGCCAATCCGAACCTTAGCCTGCTCGTCGCCGCCGTACTCCGGGCCAGCCAGGGTAGTACCGACGTAGCGGCCGTTCTTTCGGGCGCGGGTCCCTTCACCGTCTTCGCTCCCACCAACAAAGCCTTTGTCAACGCCGGATTTCCAAACGCTGCGGCCATCAATGCCGCAGATCCAAATACCCTTACCAAGATCCTCACCTACCATGTCATCGCCGGCCGCATCTTTTCTTCCGACCTGGTGGATGGCAGCACTCCGGCGACGGTCAACGGCGAGACAGTCAAGATCATGCTTGGCTCTGGCGCCCAGGTCAAGGGAAACGGCAACACAAGTCCTTCCAATATCATCCTGACGAATATCGTGACGACCAACGGTGTCGTCCATGTCATCGATCAGGTACTTCTGCCCTAGCATTTATTCAATTCACCCGGCGCGCCGGCCCAAGCCGGCGTCCCATAAACACAAAGTATGAAACTCAGCCCTTTCGTTCTGTCGCTCGCGCTTTTGGGCGTCGCAGCCTGCAAAAAACACAACGACAATTCTTCTGCCTCTACTCAGACCATCACCAAGGTCGTCACCTCCGACACCAGTTTCTCCCTGTTGGCCAGCGCGGTCACAACAGCAAACCTGGCAACGACGCTTAGCGGGCCAGGACCTTTTACCGTTTTCGCGCCGAACAACGCTGCTTTCGCGGCCACCGGCCTCACGGCTGGCACCCTGAGCAGCCTATCCCCCACCCAACTGTCCACCATCCTGCTCTATCATACGATACCAGGTAAGATCATGTCCAGCCAGGTACCGGCGGGCCCAAATGCCAAAGTCACCACCGCGAGCAATGATTCCGTTTTCGTGACAAATAATTCCAACGGCGTCTTCGTCAATGGAATAAAGGTTGTAAAAGCCGATGTGGCCGCCAGTAACGGGGTGATCCATGTCCTCGCGAAAGTGCTGATCCCGCCGGTGGGTAACCTGGTGGGCACCGCCTCTGCCGATACCAACTTCTCCTATCTCGTGGCTGCGGTCACCCGTGCCAGCCAGGGAACTACGAACGTAGCCGCAGTATTGTCCAGCGGCGGTATTTTCACCGTTTTCGCGCCGACCAATGCGGCCTTTCGCGCTGCCGGGTTCGCCAACACCACAGCCATCAATGCGGCCGATCCCAATACGCTGGCGAAGATCCTCACTTACCATGTGGTCGCCGGCCGCGCCTTCTCGTCGGATCTCAGTGACGGAATAAAGCTGATTACTCTCAACGGAGAAACGCTGGCGGTCTCGCTCAGCGCGGGAGCGCAGGTCAAAGGAATGTCCAATGCTACCGCGGCAAATATCAAAGCAACAAATATTGTCGCCACGAATGGCGTCGTTCACGTTATAGATCAGGTCTTACTGCCCTGATGCTGGAAAACCAGGATCAGTCCCTGCGTGCTATGGGACTGATCCTTACCTTTATGAACCATGTTCACGCTGAAATACCGATATCTTTTCATCCTCCTGTTGGCGCTTTACTCCTATGCCAACATCCTGTTCTCCGAAGTGGGAAAATACTATCCGGTTCCAGGGTCGGCCATCGCCCTCATCCTGGTATTCTTCATCCTTACTACGTTGATCTGGGAATCCAACAGGCTGCTTCAGATCGGCCTCCACCGTAAACTTCCGTTCTCCAATGAAACGTATGTTCTTATTGCCCAATTTGTCATCAGCATCGTAATCTCCGTCCTCCTCTCGGCCGCTATCGCGCTGCTGGCGGCGTCATATATCTACCACGTCCGTTCATCGCAATTACCCATCATTGCCAAACTCGCCATCACGCTGGGTACGCGCATCAATCTTTTCCTACACGTCGTCAATACTATTTTCTTCTTTTCGGGCCGCCTGAAAGCCAAACAGGTAGAAGCCGAGACTTTGAAACGCGCCCACGCCCAGGCACAACTCCAGGCCATCAAAAACCAGCTCAATCCACACTTCCTCTTCAATAACCTCAATGTCCTTTCCGCCCTAATTCTCAAGGAGCGGCCCGAAGCCAACAAATTCATCGAAGAGTTCAGTATCGTCTATCGCCATATTTTGAATACCCAGCAGCAGGAACTCGTCCCGCTAGGCGAAGAGATCGAATTTATCCACCATTACGTTTTTCTCCTGAAACAACGGTTTCCCGACAGCATTATGGTGGAGATCCGCATCCCCGAATCATATCAATCGTTGCTCATCGTTCCCGTCGCGCTCCAAATGCTGATTGAGAACGCCATCAAGCACAATGTCGCCTCCAGCGTTCACCCGCTGAAGATCGATATTGCCATCGATGAGAAGAGTTTCCTGGTCGTATCCAACAACCTGCAGCCAAAAACGGCCGTCGAGGCCTCCACCCGGCTCGGCCTTCAGAATATTGATCAACGATATGAACTGATTAGCGGGCAACATGTAAACATAAAACGGACCGATACATTTTTTTCAGTATACTTACCCCTTATCGGTCATTGGCCATGAAGGTAGTTATTCTCGAAGACGAAAAATTGGCTGTAGAACGGCTTCGCCTGCTTCTTACGCAGATCGACCCTCGGATCGAGCTCGTAGCCGCCCTTGAAAGTGTCGAACAGGGGATCTGTTTTTTCAGGCAGCCCGTCCTCAATGCCAACCTGGTATTGATGGATATCCACCTGGCCGACGGCTCCGCCTTCGACCTCTTCCGGCATGTCGATGTCCCCATTCCCGTCATCTTTACCACGGCCTATGATCAATACGCAATCGACGCCTTCAAGGTCCTGAGCATCGATTACCTCCTGAAACCCATCACTCTCGAAGCCTTGACACGATCACTCGACAAAATGCGGCGCTTCAGGCTTGATCCGGCCCTTCCAAAACCCAATTATTACGCCATAGGCAATCATGGCCCCCTCCAGCGCAGTTCGTACAAATCCCGCTTTCTGGGTCGCACTGGCCAAAAATGGGTCTTCATCAACACCCAGGAGATCGCCCTTGTTTCGGTGGACAACCGCATCGTCCGGATCACGACCATGGACAAAGTTCACTATTTGGTAGACCATACTCTCGAGACAATGGAGCAAGAACTCGACCCAGGCCATTTTTTCCGAATCAACAGAAGCATCATCGTCCATGCCGCCGCCATCGGCCAGGTAAAGCCCTTTATAAACCACCGGTTACGGCTGGTGCTTAAGACTCCCCTCGAAAGCGAAGACATCGTCGTCAGCCGCGACCGGGTCCCGGACTTTAAAAAATGGGCAGAATCATAAACTTTCTACCAGTATGCTCAAACGCCTGCCAACCACCCTCCTTTTTCTTGTTTCCCTCACCATCACCCGGGGGCAAAATAAGCAGCACGACCACCTGAACCCATTGCGCGAAGACGTCGTCCGCCTAACCAACAACTGGATCCTGCGCGGCAGGATCGTCCTTCGGACGGACAGCACCCTCCGCATCCAGACCCGGGATGGCAACGTCTTCTCCTTTCCCGCAAGCCAGGTACAAAATGTGACCACCGAACCTGCGTGGCCGCTGCAAAACCCAACATCCGCCCACTGGACAAACTATACAGAACTCGGCCCGCTCATCGCCGGTAAGACAAGCATCGATGGCGTCACCACCGCGGCCTTTTCCTTTCAAACCCTTATAGGCTATAAATTCCGGTCCTCCCTCCTACCCGGCCTCGGCGCAGGCGCTGACCTCTATGCTACCCAAACGATCCTTCCCATTTTCGCCACGCTCCGCGGCGACCTTCTCCAAAAACCCAACTATTCCCTTTTCGCCTTCGCCGACGCCGGCTACGGCATCAATATCACGCAACGCAGTTCCACCCCTGCCATCACCACAACCTACCAGGGCGGTCTCCTCTACGCGGCCGGTCTGGGTGTCCGCATCCCCTTCAACGCAAGCGCCGGCTTCCTCCTCAGCCTTGGCTACCGCTATCAAAAAACCACCATAACCACCGCCGAAATCCCCTCTCCCGTCATCTACCGCCGCCTCGCCCTCCGAGCGGGATTTTATTTGTAAAATTATCATCCAGCCATTGGCCTGATTGGCATCAGCATTGGCGCATTAAAAAAGAATAACATTACTGCACATGTGGAAATTTCATCTTAAGACGGCCTTTCGCAGCATCCAACGGAAAGTGCTGTTCTCCTTTTTAAACATTACAGGCCTCGCCATCGGCATCGGCATTTTCTTCCTGGCACTCGAATTTTATAGTTACGAGACGGGGTTCAACCGCTTCCATCCGGAACTCCCCCGTCTTTACCGCCTCGGGATCGCCAATGCCGAAGGCAAATCCGCCGGCACCTTCCCGGCCATTGCCCCGCTCATCGAACAACATGTTCCCGGCGTAAGGAAAGCCATCCGCTTTGCCGCCGAATTCAATGACGGCGCCATCGTGTCCTGGCAGCCCGAGGTCAGCAAAGAGGAACGGCACAGCTTCAGGGAAGAACAATGCATCTTCGTCGATCCGGCCTTCCTCGACGTGTTTCACTTTCCGCTGATCGCCGGCGCAAACCAGCTCGCCGAAACCAACACCGTCGTCATCACCGCCTCCACTGCAACGCGGCTATTCGGCGCCGGGGAAGCCGTCGGCAAAACCGTCCGACTTCATAATCAGTTCGGCGACCTGGCCGTAAAAGTCGTGGGAGTCACAGCCGACCCACCGGATCAAAGCGATATCCGCTTCCGCTATCTTTTCAGCATTCACATCCTCGAAAATCCTGGGTATACCGAAAGTTCCAACTGGGCCAAACTCACCACCTGGGGCAACGATTCCTATTCTACCTACCTATGGCTGGCACCCCAGGCGGACCCCAACGCGGTCGCACGGGCGGCTACCCGTCTCTGGCAGCAGAATGACGGCGATTACGCCCGTAAAAAAGGCTCGCTGTTCCTGCAGCGGCTTGCGGACATCCACCTCGGCGCGGGCTGGAAAGACGACAACCCCCATTATTCCTCCTATTCCCTCAACTGGTTGATCTTTTCCCTCGGCATCCTCATCCTCGTGATCGCCTGGATCAACTATATCAACTTCGCGACCGCAGACGCGCTCACCAAAGTCCGCGACATCGGAATACACAAGATCGTCGGCAGCCAGAAATGGCAGATCGCCGGCCGTTATATCGCCGAATCCATCCTCCTCAACACCATCAGTCTCGCTCTCGCGCTGGTCCTCGCGGGTGTCTCCCAACCGCTGTTCAATTATATTACGCAACGCCCCTTATCCATCAACTATATCAACCAGCCGCGCATCTGGCTCATCATTTCTCTGATCCTCGTCACCGGCTGCCTGTTATGCGGGGGCTACACCGGCCTGCTCCTATCCCGGCTCAAACCGGTCAAGGCTCTGCACTTCAACGATCCGGGAAAGTTGGGCAATACCCTACTCCGTAAAGGGCTGGTCGTCTTCCAACTCAGTATCTCCTGTCTTTTCACGGGTCTCACCATCGTCGCTTTCAGCCAGATTCGATTCATGAAAAGCCAGAGCCTCGGCATGGACATCCAAAAACTAGTCGTCATAAAGGGACCGGCGCTTCGTGATTCTACCTTCAAAGCCAAGGCAAAGGTCTTCCGGGACGAGGTGTCCCGTCTTCCCTTCGTCGAGAATTTCACGGCGTCCGGCAGTGTTCCGGGCGTCGGATCCGGCCATAACTTCGGAGCGGACGGGATCACCGGATCGGCTCCGCAAAAGGACGATGACAAGATCGAATACTACATCTCGGAAGTCGACGAACAATACTTCCAAACCTATCGCATTCCCCTTGTCGCAGGCACGGGTTTCAACGAAATCGACCCAACCCTGGCTTTCAAGAATAACCGCCTGATGGTGAACGAGACCGCCGCAAAGTTATTAGGCTATCAACCATCGAATGCCGTAGGACATATCGTCAATTGGGACAAAGCCTACACCATCATCGGCGTTGCAAAAGACTACCACCACAGAAGTCTGAAGGAAAAAATCGAACCGATCATCTACATCGCCGCCCGCAACAACGGCTACTACACGATAAAGACAGCCCCGGCGATGCTCGCGGCGAAGATGCAAACCGTCAGCCGGTTGTACTCCAACCTCTTTCCGGGGAACTCTTTTTCTTACACCACGTTGACCGACACCTTCAACAACCTTTACGCCGGTGACCAGCGCACTGCCAACATCGCCCTCAGTCTCTCCGTTCTCGTTATCCTGATCGCGGGCCTCGGCCTGGCCGGCCTCGCCGCCTTCACCGCCCGCCGCCGAACCAAAGAAATGGGTATCCGCAAGGTCCTGGGCGCAACTACCCAAGGATTGTTCTTTCTCCTGTCGAAGGAGTACATCCTGCTCGTTTGCGTTGCGTTTTTCATCAGCACACCTGTCGCCTGGTATGCCGGCGACAGATGGCTACAGGAGTTTCCCTTCCGGATTCAGCCTGGCTGGGCCATGTTCACCGGCGCAGGGGTCATCTGCCTGGTGATAGCGATGGTCACCATCAGTTTCCAGGCCATCCGGACTGCCTTTGTCAACCCCGTCCAACAACTCCGCACCGACTAGCGAGGGGCACAAAAAAACCGCTCCAGGAATGAAGCGGTTCCCATTGCCGGCTGACACCCTTGCCAAGGGGCAATGAGTTGTCGGGGCTCTCTTCATCGGGCCACATTCCCTACCTTTGAATTCACAACACATCTCATCAATGCTAACAAAACTAATTTCCCTCAACCCGGCGCTTTCCTACTGCGGCATAGCCCATCTCGCGCTGTTCATTTGCTTTTTGCTATTAGCGCAAGTGGACCATCGACAGCTGATGGGAATTAATCTTTGGATCAAACCAATGAAATTCGCGCTCAGCATTGGCCTCTATGTCCTCACCTGGCCCTTTTTTCTACAATATCTACCTTACACTCAAACGATAAATACCTTTACGTTAGTTACCGTGATCGCCCTCTCGTTCGAAATGCTTTGCATCGCGGGACAAGCTGCCAGGGGCGAAATGTCACACTATAACTCAAAGGGCGGCTTCAACTCCATCGTGTTTGCAGCGATGGGAATTGCCATTCTTTTACAAACCCTCTTCGCCGCTTACATGGGCATGCTCTACTTTACCATTTCAGCCATCAACCTTTCATCTTCCCTTTTATGGGGCATCCGCCTGGGTATCTTGATTTCCTGTGTCTTCGCCCTGCAGGGCGGCGTGATGGCAGCAAGACTCTCCCACTCGGTCGGGGCACCCGATGGCAGCCCAGGCTTGCCCTTTGTCAATTGGAGCAAAACTGCGGGCGACCTCCGCATAGCTCACTTTCTCGGCTTACATGCACTACAACTCATTCCACTTTTTGCCTTCTACGCAAGCCGTAACAGCGCCGCTGCAACGATCGCCTTCGCCGCAGGGTATACCCTATTCACAAGCGTACTTCTTGTCCGGGCGCTGGCGGGGATGCCACTCATTCATTAGAATATAAATTGCGATAGGCAGCTTATGGCCGCTTTTTTGCAGCAAAACAACTATGAAGATCCTACTAACGGGCGCCACCGGGTATATTGGCCGCCGGCTGCTACCCGTACTGCTGGAACACGGCCATCATGTTGTGTGTGCCGTCCGTGACAGCAGCCGTCTCGAGCTGAAAAAATACAAACCCGACCAGGTGTCCCTCATCGAGACCGACCTCCTCCGGGCTGCCAGCCTGGAAAACCTCCCCAAAGACATCGAAGTCGCCTACTTCCTCGTGCATTCAATGTCCGGCCGGGAATTTGAAGAAAAGGAAAAGCAGTCCGCAGAAAACTTTGTCCACTACCTGAACGGGACATCCGCTATGCAGTGCATCTACCTCGGTGGCATCACCAACAGCACGGAACTGTCTCCCCATCTCGCTTCCCGAAAAGCTGTCGAAGAAATACTGGCTTCCGGCAAAGTGCCCCTAACCGCCCTAAGAGCCGGTATCATCGTCGGATCGGGCAGCGCCTCCTTTGAGATCATCCGCGACCTCGTGGAAAAACTCCCCATCATGATCGCCCCGAAATGGCTCAACACCCGCTGTCAACCCATTGCCATCCGCAATGTCATACAGTTGCTGGCTGGGGTTGCAGGACGTCAGGACCTCTACAATCACCATTTCGACATCTACGGCCCCGATATCCTGACGTATAAGGAAATGCTGCTGGAATTTGCGAAAATCAGGCGCCTCAGCCGGAAGGTCCTCATCGTCCCTGTCATGACCCCGAAACTGTCCTCGTATTGGCTCTTCTTTGTCACCGCAACTTCCTATCAACTCGCCATTAATCTCGTGGAAAGCATGAAGGTGGACGTTGTCGCCGAACCCAATGATCTTTCGCAACGGCTCGGGATTCACCTCATCCCCTACACTGAAGCCATAACCATCGCATTTGACAAAATTGAACAAAACCTGGTGCTGTCGTCCTGGAGTGACGCAACCGGTGCCGGCGTTTTAAGCGGCGGCCTGGCCAAGCATGTCGAGGTGCCCGCATTCGGCGTCTTCAGCAATCACCAAGACAAAAAGGCAAAAGACCCGCACACCGCTCTTCAGCGCATCTTTGCCATCGGTGGCCGTTCGGGATGGTACTATGCCAATTGGCTCTGGGGATTTCGCGGGTTTCTCGACCGGCTTTTTGGCGGCGTTGGCCTCCGCCGTGGTCGTAAGAACGCCGGCGAAGTCGCTATCGGCGACGCCCTGGACTTCTGGCGGGTCATCTATGCGAGTAAAGAAGAAAAGCGGTTGCTTCTTTATGCCGAAATGAAACTTCCCGGCGAAGCATGGCTTGAATTCAAAATAGATCAGGCAGGCACCGTGTATCAGACAGCCACTTTCCGGCCATTGGGCCTCGCCGGCCGCCTCTACTGGCTTTCGATGCTCCCCTTCCACTATTTTATATTCAGGGGGATGCTGCATAAGATTGCCGAATAGCCCCGCTTCAATTATGAAGCCGCCCCCCTTCCATAGACCTCCAAACACCGTTTCCGCGCAAACTCATTGTCCCGCAACCGGAGATCCCGCCGAAACCAACAAATATTTACTCTTGTCTTCTACATTTTTAACATCTTAACACGCTCATAATAAAATCTACCGTTTAACCCCAAGCCTTAAAACGCCGTCCAGCTTCAACAGTCCACCTCCCGGGCAGCATCCCGGTGTAGTTTTGTCTGTTAGTCCACCGCAAAAACCGCAAGACATGAGAAAAGCCATTGCCGATGCCAGCCTGCTCACCGACCCGTTCACCACAGCGGTCCTCGAAAAATTGAAGCAGGAAGGATTCAAATACGTACAGGTAAAAGGAATAACTACCGACAACCACTACGACTATACCGAGCCAAGCCGCATATTACTTATCCCTTTGCGTGAATTACCCCGAAGCAAAGCGCAAAAGGATGTTTATGAACCGATCGAAAGCCAATTGCTCGAAGACTGGGCCCTCAGATCGGATGTCGGCGCCGCAGTTGTCGTTGCCCGGGAATAAACCCGCCGCACAAATCCCTACCCCCTCCACTCCCCAAACCGCTTCTCAAGCACCCGCGTCCTGTAAACAAAAATATCCGCCAGCCGGCGTCTGATAAATAAAGCGTTGGCAATAGCTCCCAAAAAACCCAGGGGCGGCGCGTAGGTCACAATGTCCGTCATCAGTACGCCGTTCCCGATCGCCGAAATCTTATGTTGGTGATGCCAAAGCTTGTAAGGACCGATACGCTGCTCATCCACAAAATACTCCCCGTCCCTGACCTGGGTGATCTCCGTCATCCACCGGACAGGAATGCCGAACAAGGGCTTTACGATGTACGTAACGATCATCCCAGGATACATCTTGCCTGTTCCTGTGCCGCCCGTCACCACGAATCCGAGGTAGGGCGGCGTAATGTCCCTGAGATTCAGCGGCGACGATATAAAATCCCAGACTTCCGCCTTGCCGGCCGGGATCCTTTGTTGTTGCGTGAATTGATAAAATGCCATCATGTATTTTAAATTTATTTCTTCAACTACCCCACTTCGTTCAGATCCCCGGCCCAAAAATCCTGCCCCCCTTAAACACGTGAGCAACGCCATAGCCCAACCCATTGCTTTTACTTCTATTTCTCCTTCGGCAACAAAATTCCCACGCCCCGAAAATAAACCCACATCGAGACCTGCTCTGTTTAACCAATCAGCCTCTTTCCGATCAAATCCTCGAACACAGCGTCACATCGGTTGCACATTTCCCGGCAATCGGCATGGACCATTATTTGCAGCATCGCCTTTGGGAAAACTATTTTCTCCGAACGAAATCCGCACCATTCAATTCATCGTATCTGCTACCTGATACCAATCAACAACTATGACCAGACGACAAATTATCTCTACAGCCAAATGGACGGCCATCGTCTTTTTCTTTCTGATCGTGGTGTTGGCCATTCACATAGCCGTCGTTACCCGGCCGCGGATAGATGCCACGACGCGGGTAATGGCCCGCATCGATATCAACCAACCGATGTCGAAGGCTGACGCCGACAAGGCCACCAACTGGCTTTACCGGCAAAAGGGTGTCGATCATGTGTTGTGTAATCCTTCCACCAAAATTGCCATCTTCACGTTCTCGCCCCTGGCGGCAAATGCAGACGATATTGCCAATCGGTTCCGCATCGTTCTTCAGTATCCTTTCGCCCGGCGATATATTCCAACCGAAAAAGAAATGCAAGGCGGCTGTCCCGTCGCCACCACTTCATTTACGTACAAAGCCTATATGTTCTTCAAACATCTCTTTTAAATAAACTTTTATGAGCAAAAAAATCGCTGTTCTGTCGTTAGCCGCATTTTCCATTTGTATTTTGACCCTGTCACTCGGTTCCTGTAAGAAACATGACTCAGCTGCCAGACCCACCCTGTATGACTCCCTTGGCGGAACGGCAATGGTTTCCGATCCTGCCCATTCCGGCACCATGATCGAAAAGGGCCGGTTGCTCATCCGAAATATAATCGACAGCACTATTTTCGTCATTGCCGGGGACACCGCCATCAATGGCCATTTCACCACTTTATTGGGGGAGGTCAAATCCGGAAACCTCAGCGGCTTCCAGGCCTTGAGTAAGAATCTGACCGACTTTGTCGCGGTAGGAACGGGAGCGAAAGACTACACGTATACAGGGAAATCCATGGTCGCCGCACATGATCCCGCGCAGAACCCGAGGATGAACGGCAAGGCAGACAACAGCGACTTCGACGCCTTTGAAAAAGACCTGTTTGCGGGCGCGGGTAAGGCCGGGGTTCCCGCCAATACGCCCGCGTTGATCAGTGTCGGCAAGATCGTGGAATCGTTGCGTTCGCAGGTAGTTCAGAATTAATACACACGAAAGCCAAATACACACGAAGCCCAATGACGCGGATGCTCAGATATCCGCGTCATTAGCTTATTATTAATTTCATTCATGGGCGGGGCCACGCTCGCCTGGTCGTCTATAATTTACTTCACTCAGGACCCTTTCGATCGAAGCTTTAAACCAATACGTGAACATTTCCGGGCAGCATTCGATCTCTTTCCTCAGAGCACCTACAGTTACCCATCGGTAATCCATCACCTCTTCCGGATTGGGAAATGGATCTTCGTCGGTAAACCCGACGAAAACGTGATCGAACTCATTCTCAATAAGCAAATTCTCAACATCGATGTTATACAAGAAAGAAAAGACATTATAAACAGCACAACGTAATCCCATTTCAAATTCCAACCGTTGCAGCGCACCGGTCCTTATCTCTTCGCCCCATTGAGGGTGAGAACAACAGGCGTTCGTCCAAAGGCCGCCCCCATGATACTTGTCGATGGCCCGCTGCTGGAGTAGCATTCTTCCATTGCTGTCGAAAATGAAAATCGAGAAAGCCCGATGAAGAACGCCTTGCCGATGGGCTTCCAATTTGTCCATGACCCCGATCTCCCGGTCATTCTCATCTACCAATACTACTTTGTTCCTTTCCATTTGAAAGGGTAAATTAGTCGATTCCCCTTAGCAGCCATTTACCTGTTCAAGTAGTAAACCGCCTTCTCCGCAAAACATTGGACAAATCATCTCCGTATTCCTGTCGGCCAGTACCCAGGTGATCATCAGGTCCTTGGAGAGCCAATGTCTAGAGATTAGCGGACAAAATTTTGTATTCCGAGCATTATCGCTATCTTTGGTATCTCTTATCATTGCAACGGATTTATCGTCTTTCGCTTTTTGACCGTTGTACAAGTCAGTTTCTGTATTTTATTGGTGACGGGTATTTTCGCATTTTCAACGTTATTTGTTCAGAGTAAGGTTTTTAGTAAATAATTTAAAACGTCAACTGTTTAAAATTTTAACTATGAGACTTTCCGATTTTATCTTAATGAACGAGGACGAAAAAAAATTCACTGTTCTGCACCGAGGGGTGCTTATTGCTAAGAAAAGCTATGTTGGCGGCAAGATATTCCTATTTCAACTGGAGAATTACTATGTCGAAGCATTGTGTAATGAAGACAGCAAGGAGATAGAAGAATACCGGATGTTTGAAAACACCGATTTGTTACAGCCTTATTTAGAAGCCATCCCGATAGATCATCTTCTCAATTGAGCCGACTCGTTTAACCGGGAAAGGTATTTGCGCACGGTATTACGGTCGATGCCTACCCGTCGGGCTATTGAATACAAAGTCCAGCCCCTAAACTGCTAATTGTGCTAGCAGGCTTAGGGCATGTATCATCTTTCCCACCACCGGCGGATTGATCTTTTCATACCCTTTCCTTGACCGGTGGTATCGAACCATGCCTTCTGAAACGAGTCTGAACTGATCATGCTATTATAGATGGAACTTCCTTACGCAAACCCTGGTGTTCATGCAAAAAAGCTTTCAGCGTGTCCTCCCGGTGCCGTCTCTTCGCGTAATTAAACATCCGGGAATAATTGACCTCATATTTAGATAACGATGCTTCGAATATCTTAACCAGTTGTTGACCCTGATAGGCGAAATACAATTCGGGGTCGCAAAACAGATCTACCAATATTTTTTCCAGTGTAGGGAAGGGCATCCCATTGACGTCCATGAGGGGCGCCCTGCTGATCATCGGGGCGACAATAATAGATTGCGGCAACTCGGATATATAATGCTCGATCATCTTTCCGTCCGGGTTGATAAACAGGTTTGAAAAAAACCTGGAATCTTTTAATGAAAAAAATACCTGTTCCACTGACGCCTTGTCGACTTCCAGGATATAGAGAAATGAAGTGGCCTGCAATTCTATAAATTCATTCAGCCAAGCCGTCGACCAAATGTTATAACCCTGATGGTTCCCTACATTGTCCAGAACAGAAGTTATCTCTTTCATCAAGGCATCTGCCTCTGGCTTGAACGGCTGCTTTTGTTCCAGTGTATAGACGCCCTTACCCACTTCTTTAATAAGGTGCCTTCTTTTGAGATCAAAAATCCGCCAAGTGAAAGTGCTTTCCTTCAATTCTGGATCCAGCTTCCGCAAATAGGCAAACAGTTCCTCCCTGGAAAAGGCATCCCTCCGGGAAAAATGCTTCGTCAGCTTAGTCTCTGTGTGCTTTTTTGTAAACACGAATGCTAATATAAGCCATTTTTTGTATAAAGTGGCTTATATTAGAACTTTGATCGATGCCGAGTTTTATATGTGTAGTAATGTCATCCCTTTATTTCACTTCCGAGCAGCCTCAACGCCCGATGAACGTCCTCATACGGCCTTTTCCTGGGCCGTCTTTTTAATGCTGAAAAGTTCCTCGTACGGATTTAGCTGTAATTCCTCCCCCAGGATATTTTTGATACAGACGATCATCGACAAATGCACCCTGATGTCCGGTTCTGCAGGTACATCCAGGCCATTACCACCCCACATCAACCGTCAGGCATTTGCCAAAAGGGTTGTCGCCATAGGTGGAAGGCAAAGCCTTCTCGAAAAAGGAAAGATGTCGATCCAATTCTTCAAACATCACCTTGCCCTCAGAACTCAATGAAACCATAAACAAAAAGAGGGTGTCTCAGTTACTTCTGAGACACCCTCTTTTTTTCATCTTCCGTCAAGTAAAGATTTTAATAGCCAGGGTTCTGATAGGCTTTTTTCGCCGCGTCGCTCATCTGCATCGCGTCGATCTGTCCCTGGGGGATCGGCTGCAGGTAGAGTTGAGGCGTTATCGTCCGGGTATTGGTTACAGGTGTATGGTTATTATAGGCCACTCCGCCGATGCTATATGTGCCGTAGTTGTATCCTTCCACATTGTCCTGGCCGAAGCGTTGGGTGCGTACGAGGTCGTAGAAGCGTTGGCCTTCCCCATAGTATTCGCGGGAGCGTTCGGCGAGGATATAACCGACAGTGATGGTTGCGGGAGTGGCCGCCACCATTTGGGCACTGTTGTCCGCCAGATAGGCTGCCCGGTTGGCGTTGCTGTATTTCCATTTTCCGGCGCGCGCGCGGATCACATTGATCAATGAGACGGCGTCAAATCCTGCCTGAGTCGCCGCGCCTTTCACGGCGGCCTCCGCGGCGATGAAATAGAGTTCGGAAAATTTGGCACCGGTGTAAGGGCGTGTACTGCCAGCATTGGGATTGCCGAGGCCGCCGTTGTTGTCGGTGCGATAGGGGCCGAGTTTCCAGAGTCCGGGGTAGACGATGCGATTGAAAGCGCCCGGAGCGATGACAAAGTCCGCGCGCCCGGGCAAGACTCCGGCCCCAATGCTGCTCTTGTAGACCGTGTTGGAGTAATCGATGCCGGCAGTATCGTTGCTCAGGAAGGTTAATACTGGGTCACCTTCACCGACGGGCATCTTGTTAGCATTGTACAATGTGGAATACGGCAAACCCGCTTCTTTCATATTGCAACGGTAAACGGTTGTGAACGTGCCGTCGTAGCGGGAATCGTTCGTCTTGTCGGCAAAGGTCTTTGTAAACACCTCAATCGGCGGTGCGTTGCGTACCCAGGGTCGACCGCCCCATTGTTCAGACGCCCGCTGAACCGAGTAGACGCCGCTCCAGGAGGAGGAGGAGCTGGAGCTCGTGATGGACGGGTAGGACCAGGTCTGGAACCAGCCGGACCAGTTGTCGGGCGTACCGCCGGCTCCGTAGGTCAGACTGCTGACGTTGTATTGTGTGCTTTGCTGGGTGTGATCGGAGTACAGCATGCATTCGTTGTTATAGTCGTTGGTAGCCACGTTCACGTCATAGAAAGTGGGTTGGAGGCCGTAGACGCCCGGATTCTGGATCGCGTCCAGCGCCGTGTTATAGGCCTGTTGGAAATAGTAGGCGGGGTCATGGCCGCCAGGGTCCGTGCGGGGGCTTCCGTTCTCCACTGGATAGGATGGGATATTATTCGGGTTTTGAAGCCACCAGCCATATGTGAGATAAGCCTTTGCCAGAAAGAGCTCTGCCACCTGTTTGGTGACAGCGCCCAATACCCGGCGGGTGGAAGGCAGGTTAGCAACGGCCGCCTGGAGGTCGGGGAAGATCGCCTTGGTGTAGACGATAGATACGGAGTCCCTTACCGAGCCCCTGGCGGTGGAAGTGTTGAATTTCAGCCGGCCCGATCCGAGGTCCAGCGGTACGCCGCCGAAGGTTTGTACCAGCAGAAAATAGTCGAATGCCCGGAAGAACTGTGCCTCGGCGATATAGGCGGCCGAAACCCCCGCCGCCGCTCCATATTGTATAACCCCACTGGCTGTATTGATATATGGAAAGGTATTTCCCCAAAGCTGGCCTGCATCACTAAGGGTGGGAATGGGGTGGACTCCCGGTACACTGTAATCCTGAGCCTGGAAATTGCTGCCGCTACCGCCGCTCTGTCCCCAGGTTGTCTCATCGGTGCCGCATTGGCACATGTTCCAATAATACGCGTTTCCATAGATGTTCCGCAGGTGGGCATATAAGGCGGTGAGTCCCCCCATCACCCCGTTTGACGTTTGAAAATATTGCGGAGTGAAGGAACTGCGAGGGGTTTCTTTCAGAACTTTATTACATCCGGATGAGAGTAATAGCGATCCCGCGATCGCGCTTATCGATATATTTTTAAGAAATTGTTTCATATTGGCAAATTTTTAGAAGGTTACGTTTAAACCCAGTACATAATTGCGGGTGGAGGGAGTGTTCGTTCCAATGGTGAGGATCCGGTGCTGCGTTGCCTGTACCGCGGAGTTCTGGTCGCCATAAGAGTTCGTCTCGGGGTCCATGTGGGAGAATTTCTCGTAGGGCGAGAAGAGAACGAAAGGATTCTCGAGGGTTACATATACCCGCATTCTTTGAAGACCTGTCGGTTTCAGCCATTTGTCGGCAAAATTGTACCCCAGGGTCATAGTACGGATCTTCAGGTAAGAGGCGCTGAAATAGCCCATTGTGCTGCCGTAGGCTGGGTTGTCGCCGCCAACCCCTCCGGGCCGGGGTGCGAACGTATTGAAATCCTGACTATGGCTATTGGTCGGCGTCCAGTATGGTACGCGAACGTTATTGCCGGAACGGGTATTCAGGTTGTTGAGATAGCCGGCCGAAGAATACAGCGTGCTTACAAGGGTTCCTCCATTCTTAAAAATGCCGGTGATACCCAGCTCGAATCCTTTATAAGCGACGCGGGTGTTGAAGCCTCCTTCGAATTCGGGCTGCATATCGTAAATCTGCCGGTCGTCGTTGTCGAGGACTGTTCCTGCCTGGTTCTTCCGATTGGGAACGCCTTTGTCGAAGTGAAGGGAAGTGTCTTTACCATTATAAGCTACTTTAATCATCCCTACGTTGCCGCCGGGATAGGCCGCTTTTAGATAGCCGCTGGCGCTGTCTGCGTAGCTGATAAGCCCGATGCGTTTGTAATCGTAAACCACATCGATCGGATGGCCTGGGAACCAGAGGTTGCCCTTATCATAGGGTTGGCCGGAGTAAAGGCTCACCAGTCTGTTGCGGTTGCGGTACACGTTCACGCCGACCTCCCAGGTCCAACCATGGTAATCGTTGAGGATAACACCATTGAGTGAAAGCTCGATGCCTTTGTTTTGGGTAGCGCCGATGTTGGCCGTGTAGCTGCTTACTCCGGAGGTAGTCGGCAGGCCGACGCTCAGCAGAACATTGCTGGTGTTGACCGTGTAGTATTCTATAGTGCCGCTCAGCCGGTTGTTAAACAGCCCGAAGTCCACCCCATAGTTCCAGGTTTTTGAGAATTCCCAGCCGAGGGAAGGGTTGGGCAGTTGGGTTACATAGTAGCCCATCGCAAATCCGGAGGGGCCGAAGTTATAGGGGCTTGTTTTCAATGCGCCGAGGGTTTGATAAGGATTGATCGCCTGGTTGGAGGTTTGGCCATAACCGACCCGGATCTTGAGGGCGTCGATGAGCGAAACGTTTTGCAGGAAATTCTCGTTTTTCATGTTCCAGCCGGTGGAAATGGCGGGATAGGAATGATATTGATGGCCGGGCGCAAGCACCGAGGAGGCATCCGAACGGAAGGCGGCGCTGAGCATATAGCGGTCGTTATAGGTGTACAATATCCGGCCCATATAGGATAATAGACCATATTGCGCGTAGGTGCCGTTACCAACAGTGGAGGTACCGCTCTGGTCAGCCAGCACATAGGAAAGGTTATAGAATTGGAACGCGTCAGCAGGCAAGTGGCTGGCCGATGCGGATGATGTCCACTTCGTATTTTGCTCCACGGAATACAAGGCTACCGCGCTGATGGCATGTTTTCCAAAGGTGCGGTCATAGGTCAGCAGATGTTCGAGGGTGTAATCGATTTGTTTTGTGTTGCTGATGTTTGCACTGGAGGCAGTCGTCGGCGTGCCGCTGAAGACACCGGTTCCTGTATAGCTGCCGTAGTCATCCTGGTGGAAGTAGAGACCCAGGTTTGCGCGGTATTTGAGGCCACGGACTCCGGGGATGTTGATTTCGCCGAATACCGAGTTGTTGGTGGTGAAGGCGCGGTCGAGGTCGATATATCCGTCGCCGAGGTTTTTGAGAGCGTGTGACGTGTACGCCCATTGCGGTCCCGAGGTGTTGATATTCACGATGGGCTTCCAACTGCCGTCGGGGTTACGCGGATTGATGATCGGGGTGAGATTGAGGGTTGAATAGGGCGACAGGTTCTGATCGTGGTTGTTGACATAGTAGTTGTTGGTTGTCAGGCCGACACGGAAGAGGTTGCCGATGCGTTGTTCGAGTGAGGTGCGAATGCTGTAACGTTCGTAGTACTGCAGGGGAATAACCGCCTGGTCTTTGAAATAATTGAATCCTATGCTGTAATTGCCGCGTTCGGAGCCGCCGGAGATGCTCAGGTCGTGGTTGTTGACATAACCGTTCTGGAACAGCAATTTTTGCCAATCAGTGTTAACGCTGTCATTTTCGTCGAGTGTATTCGTGTGGATCGAGGCACCCGGGGTTTCATTGTTCGCCTTGCGGAGGGCCACGAATTCCGGTCCGTTCATCATCGGATATTCACCCCAGACCTTTTTGATCCCGGCGTACCCATTGTAGGAGAGATGGGCTTTTTGCCCGGGCATGCCTTTATTGGTAGTGATCAGGATCACCCCGTTTGCGCCGCGTGAGCCGTAGATGGCGGTTGCCGAAGCATCTTTGAGGATATCGATGCTTTTGATCTCACTTGGGCTGATATCGTTCAAGGTGCCGATAAAGGGGATACCATCAAGCACGATCAGGGGGTCGTTGGTGGCGTTCAGCGAGCGGGTGCCGCGGATGCGGATCTGCATTCCGGCGCCGGGTTTGGAGGAGGTTTGCGCCATTTCGACCCCGGCCAGCCGTCCTTGCAGGGCGCGGGAGATGTCAACGGCAGGGACTTCGTTTACCTTATCGCCGCTGATGGTGGCGACGGAACCGGTGACATCTTTCCTGCGTTGAGTTCCATAGCCGATGACCACCACTTCGTCCAGCTTATTGGTGCCCGGCTGGAGAGTAATGTTTGTCGTGCTGGAACTGGCCTTTATCTCCTTTGGGCTGTAACCGACAAAGGAGATGATAAGAATGGAACCCTGGGGAACGGAAATGGAAAAGTCGCCATTGGCGTCCGTTGTAACCCCATTATGAGTGGATTTGGCCATCACCGAGGCACCCGCGATGGGGGCATTTTTTTCACTGAGGACCCGTCCTTTCACGGTAATCGCGGTTTGCGCCAAAAGAAGGAGGGGGCAAAGGATAAAAAGCGGGATCAGGAGAAGGCCGGCTTTTCTCCAACAGAGAAGTTGATTCTCACATGTAGCAATCGTCATAAGCGGTAGTTTTTAAGATTTACCCGGACAAAGCTATTTGCAATCGGTTACAGCGTCTTGCTAAAATTGAGCAAACAGTAGCACAAATTCGTCAAAAATGGGCTTAATTGATTTAATTGCGATTTGATAATCAGATGATTATGGGCGTAAAGTCGGATGAGGCGGCTGGGGTGGCCGATGGGGTCGGAGGTGTGAAAGAGATGCGCCGGTGGATCGGGATCGAAGGCGTTTCAGCCCACCCGCCGCCGTTTTTGAGCAACGTATTCCGAAGGGGAGCAATTGAATTTTGCTTTGAATGCCCTGGTGAAATAATTGGGGGTGGCGAAACCAACGGCATATCCTATTTCGGATATCTTCATCTCGGTCCGTTCCAACAGGTCTGCTGCCTTGTTCAATCTTACCGATCGGATGAATTCTACCGGGGTCTCGCCAGTCAGGTCGGCGATCTTCCGATATAAGGAAGCGTGGCTCATATAGACGTGTTTGGAAAGTTCTTCCACCGACAGGTCCGGGCTATCAAGGTTGGCCTCAATATATTGTGAAACTTTCAGGAGCAGCTTCTCGTCTTCCGATTCCACCTCGGCTATCGGAGTTTCGACGTTCAATCTGCGGCTGTAAGTTTCTTTTAACCGTCTGTTGAGCAATACCATGTTCCTGATCTTGATATTCAGGATCTCGAAGGAGAAGGGCTTGGTCAGGTAATCACTGGCGCCCGTCTCCAACCCTCTCAGTTGATAGGTCCCTTCGGTAAGGGCGGTCAGCAGGATGATGGGTAAATGGCTGACCCTCTTATCCGATCGGATCTTCCGGCTCAGCTCGATGCCATCCATGTTGGGCATGCTGATATCGCTTACAACGATGTCCGGGTTCCCCGACAGGATCTTTTGCCATCCTTCTTTTCCGTCGGCGGCCTCTATGATCTTATAGAACGGTTGCAGGCTTTCCTTCAGGTAACAGCGGAAATCCTCGTTGTCTTCCACAAGGAGTACGGTGAGCTTATCGATACCGGCAACGGGAACGGCGATGATATTTGCCTGTTCCTGTTGCCTTTCGGTGCCGACAGCGGGAATCGGGCCTTTCTCCACCGTATGCGAAATAACTTCTAAGGGAAGGCTGATGGTAAAGATGCTGCCTTTGCCTGGTTCGCTTTCCACTTCGATGGTACCGCCATGCAGCCGGACAAATTCCTTTGTGATGGATAACCCGATACCGCTGCCCTGATTCATTATGCCGGCACCCGTATTGGCCTGGAAAAAGCGATCGAAAATGTGTTGCCGCTCTTCCGCTGACATGCCAATGCCGGTATCGGCAATGATGATCTCCAGGTGCTGCGAAAAATAAGCCTGTCGCAATTCCAGCGTTACCCTACCCTCCTTTCCGGTGAATTTGAACGCGTTTCCCAGCAGGTTGAACAATACCCGTTCGATCTTATCGCGGTCGAAAAAAGTGTAGAATTCCTGCAGGTGGGTTTTGAAATCAAAGTGGATCTGCTTGCGATCAGCGATGTCCCGGAAGGCCTCCGCCGCTTCTTGCAGGAAGGGGACGATATCCCCTTCCGTGCAATCGAGTCTTTGTTCATGCTCTTCCAGTTTGCGAAAATCGAGCAATTGATTGACGAGATTCAGGAGCCTGCGAGCGTTCCGTTGGACCATGGTCAGTTGGCGCTGTTTGTCCGGGTCGCTTTCTTTTTCGCCCAACCTTTCAATGGGACCCATGATCAGGGATATCGGCGTCCGAAATTCGTGACTGAGGTTAGTCAGAAACTTTATTTTCAATTGATCGAACTCATGCAATCGTTCGGCCTCCAGCCGTTCCTGCTCGATCATCTGCTTCATCCGGAGTCTTTCCTGTTCAATGGCAAATTTGTTCTTTAGTCTTCGGACACCGCGGTACCGAATGGCCCAAAGGATGAGGCCGGCCAGCAGGAAATAGGTGGCGTATGCATACCCAGTCAGCCAGAATGGCGGGCGTACGACTATTTTGATCGTTGCTGCAGGAGATGTCCAGGCCGCATTTGAGTTCTTTGCCCGAACCTCCAGGTGATAGGATCCAGGATAGAGATTCGTGAACACCGCGGTTCGGGACGCACCCAATTCTGTCCAGGACCTGTCCAGGCCGACCAGTCGGTAAAGATACCGGTTGTCCTGAGGAGTGGTAAAGTCCAGCGCGGTAAAATCCACCGAAAAATTCTGTTTGTAGTCCAGGCTAATCTCGCGGGCGACGGAAATGTGTTCTTTTATAGCAGCATCCTTATCGGGAACGACGGAGTGGCCACCAATCTTCAGGTCGGTGAATACGACGGCGGGCACATTCCTATTGTCCGCTATTTCGCCCGGTAAGAAATAGTTGAGCCCTTCAGTGCCGCCGAAGAACAATTCCCCGGCGCGCGTTTTCAATCCAGCTCCCAGGTAGAAGGAGCTTTGCTGCAATCCGTTGTGGGCAGTGTAATTCTTAAATGTCTTTTTATCAGGGTCAAAGCAACTGATGCCCTTGTTGGTGCTAACCCAAATCTTGCCTGCGTCATCTTCCAATATTTTGTAAATAACCGCGTTGGCGAGTCCCTGGCGCTCCGAATAATTAACGAACCGGCGGGTGGAGGGCTCCAGCCGGCAAAGCCCACCATTAGGAGTACCTGCCCATATTATCCCTTTGCTGTTCAAATGGAGAGTTGTCGCTTCATCCAGCGGGAGACCCGTGTTGGCACGGTTCAGCAAGTGGCCGGAATTATGTGCCGGGTCAAAAACGACAACGCCAGATCCGACGGTGCCGATGACGATGTTTCCCGCGTCATCCTCTTCGATCGCGCGGATAAATCCGTTGGAGATCGACCTGTTTTCGGCTCCATCGATGACAACGGGGCCAAATCGTTGAAAGACACCTGTCCGTGGATCATATCGAAGCACACCTTTGCCATTGCTTCCGAGCCACATGTTGCCTTGCCTGTCTTTTCTCAGGCAAAAGATATCGTCGCTCGAAAGATCCTGCGGCCTGTTCCCCCGGGAATAATGCCGGACGCAATTGGACCGTGTGTCCAGCACGTATACACCTCGCTGAAAAGTTGCTATCCAAAGTTCGTTCCCCAGGCGCTCGAGCGCGAGAATAGCCAGATCTGTCTCTTTGCCGCCGTAACCAAGTGACAGATGTTGTACCAGCCCGGTATTGCGGTGATAAAGGTTCAATCCGCCTCCATCCGTGCCGATGTAGATGTCCCCCTTCTCATTTTCGGCGAAGGAGGTCACTTTGGGAGAACTTAGCCCCAAGGGATCGAAGGGATTATATTGGACGAGGTTGAAAAAGGGAAGGTTCCTGTCGTATTTATTGACGCCGCCCTGGTAAGTGCCTACCCAGTAAATGCCATGTTTGTCAATAAATATAGCCCGGACGGCTCTTCCTTTGAGGCTGTATTTGTTCCGGTTGTCGCCGTAGACGCGACGGACGGCGCCTGTCTGAGGGTCAAAAATATCCAGCCCCTCTTCGGTTCCTATCCAAAGGCTCCCGGAACCGTCAGGCGTCATTGCATAGACGCGATTGCTGCTGAGGGAGCGCGGATCCGTCCCGGCGCTCCTGAAACGTCGAAAATGGCGTCCATCCTGTTCGAGTCTGTTCAGTCCGCCGTAGGCCGTGCCGAACCAAAGACGTCCGGAGCTGTCCTCAGCGATGGCTTTGATCACGTTGTCGCTGATGGATTTCGGATCGGCAGGGTTACTGGTAAATCGGGTAAAATTATCGGTGGCCGGATGATAAAGGTAGAGGCCGCTGTTTCCACCTATCCAGAGTCGGTTAAGGCGATCGATATAAAGGCAGGTTATGGTATTGGATTGAAGCCGATCCGGTTTCGCCGTGTCTGCCTTGTAATATTTGATCTTTTGGCCGGAGGGATCGAAGAGGATCAGCCCGGCATAGCCGCCTATCCACAGTCGACCGGAGTTATCCGGGCAGATGCAGCGGACGGCTGTTCCATTGGCGATGTTATAATTGCGGAAACAGTCCTTCCGCCGGTCATAAAGGGAGAGCGTTCTGTTCGTGCCTACCCATAAATTCCCCTGGCGGTCCCCGCATATCGTTTGGATCTGGTTGGTGGCGATGGTTGTGGAGTCCAGTTCGTTGTGATTGTACACGGTGAAGCCGGCGCCGTCGAATTTATTCAACCCATCTTCGGTGGCAAACCACATATATCCAAGCCGGTCTTTGTAAATGGCGTTGACCGTATTTGAAGAAAGTCCGTTGTTGCTGCTGAAATTGATGAAATTCATCGGGGGCTGGCCACTCGTCATCAGTACCGGCGAGATCAGCAACCCTATAATGATAAGTCTCCGCACAATCGTTAGTATTAATCCGATTCACCATAAAGTATCTTCAGAAAACAAAGACCGGGCAATGGCTGAAGCCGGGTGTTACTTTAATAAAGGTACAAAATACATTAATTTCCCGTATCCCATCGGAACCGTCTCTTTTCGATTGCGTTATGAATACGTGCTTATTTTTGTCTTCGCAGCAGGGTTTTGTTTGGGCACTTCATTTCTGAAGAAGAAAAAGGAGGTATGGAACTGGCTGCCGAAGGAGATACGGAGATCGGAGGCCGACACTGTTATATTATCCGGCTGAAGCCGAAGCCGGAGGCCAACGGACAATTGGCAACGAAAAGACTGTCACCCTGGGCATTTTTTCCAAAGTATTACCCGCTATAGCGGTCATTGCGCCAGGGGTAGGCGGTATTGGAGTATCCGCGCTCTTCCCAAAAGCCCAATTTGTTGTGAGTAAGGAATTCAATGTGGCTAATCCATTTCGACCCTTTCCAGGCGTAGAGCTGCGGTGTAATCATCCGCACCGGTCCGCCATGCTCCTTTGGCAGCGGCTTGCCTTCGACGGTATGTACCAGCAATACATCGGGTTTCAATGCCTCTTCGAGCGCTATATTGGTCGTATAGTCATCATACCCATAACACAGGATATGAGTCGCAGCCTCCACTGGCGAAACCAATGCCGCCAGATCCATGAAACGCACTCCTTTCCAGTTCATATTCAGTTTGGACCAGGTCGTCACACAATGAAAATCAGAGGTATCCTCTGTTTGCGGCAATCCTGTGAAATCAGCCCAGGAAAGCGTCACCGGATGCTCCACCGCCCCGTCGACCTTCAGCCGCCATTCTTCAAGGGGAATGTCCGGTTCGATCCCCAGGTCGAGCACCGGCCATTTCAGCGTCTGCACCTGACCCACCGGTAACACCGGCATACCGTGCCGGTTGAGGTCACCGGTGCCTTGCGGACGGTCATCCGCCATCGATGGCGATTGCCGCATTTTCTCCTCGAACCGGGCTTTTAGCTTCATGCGGGCATCCACCACCCTGTTTAATTTATCAAATTCTTCCATTGTATCTATTTGCGGGCGCATTAAATTATCGAAGATCACAACGCCCGATCGCTTCTTAAATTCCCGTGTACCAGGCCCAACCGCTATCGCCAGGGTCGACATATTCGTCTGTTAAGACGATGCGTTTCAGATATTTCATGCTTTTATAGCCGATCTGTGTTTCCACCCGCAAACGCAAAGGAGCGCCATGCTGTATCGGCAAGGGCTTGCCGTTCATCCCGTAAGCCAGGATAGTTTGAGGATGAAAAGCATCGATCATATCGATGCTATCCTGATACCCGTCGTACGCATAAAGGTTGACAAATCGCGCTTTAGCCGAGATCCCAGCGTGCTGCAACAACTGACTGAGTGGGACGCCCGTCCATTCAGCGATGGCTGTCCATCCCTCTTCGCAAGTATGCCGCGTAATTTGCGTTCGGGCCGGAAAAGCGTGCAGATTGTTCAAAGAATACTTACCGGGCCTGCTTACGCTGCCTTCCACCGAAAGGGTCCAATCCAAAAACTCATTACGCCGGGTTAAAGCATAGTCCTTACTAAATGTCGGGGTGTGTTCATCAGCCGGGTTGATCGTGCCGACAGCGGGGAAAGAAGAAATATCATTCCGGGAATATTCCTTCGCCAGCGCCCGCTTCGAAAGGAGAGCCCGTTGCGCCTCGTAGGTAAAATTGTCCCCTGCCCGCAGGATACTGCCATAGGTGGGTGTCGGAGGCGCCTTTACTGTACGGTAAAGCCAATAACTCCCCAAAGCCGTGATCCCGGTGATCAAGGCCATCCTCCGTGTTATGAGCTGTTTTTTCTTCATATCAGATCAAATTATTCGATTGGCGATCATCTCTCCATTGTCATCGCCCGCAGCTGCTTCCTGAATCCGGAACGGACCACCATGACAACATGCACAACAAGGAACAACACCAACAATAACGCGCTGAAGAAATGAATGGTGCGGGCCGATTGTGCGCCAAAGAAGATAGTCAGCAGCCAGGGACAGGAAGCAACAACTGCCGGAGACATGGTCAACCCGGTGAGCACAACCGCAGGCAGGAGGAAAAATATCACCATACAGTAGCTTAGTTTTTGCAGCAAGCTGTATTGGGGGCCTTTCACAAAATCGGGCCGGTGACGTACATGAGTTGCGATATCCCGGATCAATCCCTTGAATCTCAACTCGCGGCGTCCAGGCAGCAGATGGCGGCTCACGTGTCTTGTATACAACGCGACAGTCAGATATATTCCACCAATCCCCACCAATATCCACGCATTGAGAAAATGTAAACTTCTGCCCCAACCATTTTGGTTAAAGATATCATAGGTTCTGCCCGCGCTGACGGGGGAATGCGAATCATTAAAAAAGGTATGGCTTGATGTCCATCCAGTATGATGATAATTCCGGCTGATCGGCAGTTCGAACAGCGGCTTTGTCAGGTCGTTACCTACGTCGCCCCAGTACAGCCGGGGGTGTACCATCAATATTTCAACTCCGGAGAATACGAGAAACAAAAAACTGATCGTCCCCAACCAATGGGTCCATTTTACCCAGGACCGGTGTCCAGCGGGCTTTGTAGATTCTAGCGGGCGGGGAGACATTTGATTAAATATACGCTAAAACCTGCATTTTTACGAAAATCCGTCGATGGGGTTGCGAAGCCGGCGGGAGGCGTTGGCGGAGGAAGCAGGCATTTCGCTTCCGGATAGTGGGTCGCCGATGAGCAAGAAAAAAGCTGCCCTTTCGGGCAGCTTCAAGTCGATGGGTCTACTCTTTAATAGTCCATGCCGCCGGGTGGCATCGCAGGTGCGGCCGTCGTTTTTGGCTCAGGCTTGTCTGCTATTACGGACTCGGTGGTCAGCAACATGCCGGCGATGGACGCCGCATTTTCGAGAGCGACGCGGCTAACTTTGGCGGGGTCGATCACTCCAGCCGCCAGGAGATTTTCATAGCTTTCGGTACGGGCATTGAAACCGTAATCCGCTTTACCTTCTTTAATCTTCTGGACGATAATACTGCCTTCCAATCCGCAGTTCGAGACAATTTGCCGAAGAGGCTCTTCCACCGCCCGTTTGACTATGGCAATGCCGGTGGCCTCGTCGTTGTTGGCCCCTTGCAGCTTTTCGAGGGATTCGGCAGCGCGGATATACGCTACACCGCCGCCGGCCACGATTCCTTCTTCTACTGCGGCACGGGTCGCGTGCAATGCGTCGTCAACACGGTCTTTCTTTTCTTTCATTTCCATTTCTGTAGCTGCCCCGACATACAATACAGCCACACCGCCGCTTAATTTGGCCAGCCGCTCCTGCAATTTCTCCCGATCGTAGTCGGAGGTGGTAGTTTCAATTTGCGCCTTGATCTGATTGACGCGGGCGGTTATCGCCTCCTTTTCACCCTTACCCCCCACAATTGTCGTGTTGTCCTTATCGATTGTGACTACGTCCGCCTGGCCGAGATAGCTCAAATCCACGTGCTCCAATTTATAGCCCTGCTCTTCGCTGATGACCACGCCTTTTGTCAGGGTGGCGATATCCTGCAGCATTTCCTTCCTGCGGTCACCAAAGCCGGGAGCTTTGACAGAGGCTATCTTCAGCGTGCCGCGCAGTTTGTTCACGATGAGTGTAGCCAGGGCCTCGCCTTCCAGGTCTTCTGCTATGATCAACAGCGGCCGGCTGGTTTGGGCAACCTTCTCCAGGATCGGCAGCAGGTCCTTCATAGCGGAGATCTTTTTGTCGTAGATCAGGATATAAGGATTTTCCAGCTCGGCCTGCATTTTTTCCGCATTCGTCACAAAATAGGCGCTGAGATAACCCCGATCAAACTGCATCCCTTCCACCACGTCGGTGTACGTATCGGTTCCTTTCGCTTCTTCGACCGTGATCACTCCTTCCTTACCCACCTTCGCAAAGGCTTCGGCGATGAGTTTACCTATTTCATTGTCATTATTGGCCGAGATAGAAGCCACCTGCTCGATCTTGCGGCTATCACTGCCCACCGTCCGGCTCTGGCTTTTGAGATTATCGACCACAGCAGCCACCGCCTTGTCGATACCGCGTTTCAGGTCCATGGGGTTGGCGCCTGCCGCCACGTTTTTCAGGCCCTCACTGATGATCGATTGGGCAAGCACGGTGGCGGTGGTAGTGCCGTCTCCCGCAATATCGGCAGTCTTGTTGGCGACCTGCTTGACCATCTGGGCCCCCATATTTTCTACTGCGTCTTCCAGCTCGATCTCTTTGGCGACGGTCACGCCGTCCTTTGTTATCACTGGAGCGCCAAATTTCTTCTCGATGACAACGTTACGGCCTTTGGGCCCCAAGGTAACTTTCACTGCATTGGCTAGGGTATCCACCCCATTTTTCATCCGGTTTCTTGCGTTGATGTCAAAAAAAATTTGCTTTGCCATATTTTAACATTTTAGAGGATTTGCAAAACTTGTGAATCGCGGTTAAAGGACCGCGAGAATGTCCGATTCACGAACGATCAGCAGGTCTTCGCCGTCGATTTTGATCTCTGTCCCGGCATATTTGCCGTAAAGCACCGTGTTACCCGCCTTTACGGTTACCGGTTCATCCTTTTTGCCGGGGCCTGCGGCAATGACTACGCCGCGTTGCGGTTTTTCCTTGGCGGTGTCCGGAATAATAATGCCGCCTGCCGTCTTTTCTTCCGCCTTGTCCGGCCGGATCAGCACCCGGTCATGCAAGGGCATCAGTGTTGCTTTTCGTGTCATATATGCATTTTTTTGGGTTACAAATGAGTTATTTTTGATCGTCATCACCTTTATTGCCCTCGTCGAGATTAAGGGGGTAGGCATAGGTGCCTTCGTAGCCGGGGTAGACGCCTTCCAGTCGTACCGTCCCCTGAGCGGCGCCAAGCGCCGATCTTAAGGCTTCGAGATTGTTTACCGGCTGGCCGTTTACACCAGTGATGACAAAGCCCTGTTGCAATCGGGTGCGTAGCAATATGCCATTACCAATTTTCTTCACCAGGACACCGCCCTCCAGCCCGTTCCTTTTTGCCGTCGCAGCGTCAACCGTCTCCAATTCGGCTCCACCGAGCCTATCCAGGATTGTCCCAATCTTCACCGTGTTATAATTGCCGGACTTATTCTTGAGTGTAACCGTCGCCGACGTCTCTTTACCATCACGAACATAACTTACAGAAATCTTGTCTCCCGGTTTATAACGGGCGATCTGCTCCTGCAGCTCGGGTCCTGTGCTTACGGCCGTGCCGTTAATTTTCGTGATGAAATCACCTTTCTTAAGGCCGGCAGACTGAGCCGCTCCATCCGTTGCGACACCTGTGATGAAGATCCCATCCCCCTCTTTTATTCCAAAACGATCCTTTTCTTCGGCCGACAAATTATCCTGCGGATAAGTAACGCCCAAGTAAGCCCTTTGGACGGCGCCGAATTTCAACAGGTCGTTCACGACTTTTTTTACAATATTCACCGGTATCGCATAGGAATATCCCGCATAGCTGCCGGTTGGTGACGCAATGGCCGTATTGATCCCGATGAGCTGTCCGTTTATATCGACCAGTGCGCCTCCGCTATTGCCCGGGTTGACTGCCGCATCGGTCTGGATAAAAGACTCGACGGGCCGGTCGCTCTTATTGATGCCGATGCTCCTTCCTTTGGCGCTAATGATACCCGCGGTAGCCGTGACCTCAAGGTTTAATGGATATCCAATAGCCAGCACCCACTGTCCCAGCTTTACCTCGTCGCTATTGCCATAAAGCAGGTAAGGCAAGCCCGCGCCGTCGATCTTCAAAACGGCCAGATCCGTATTCGGGTCGGCACCCACCAGCGACGCTTTATAGGACTTGCGGTTGGAGAGTGTTACATTGATTTCATCAGCCCTGTCTATCACGTGGTTATTGGTGACGATGTAGCCATCATTACTGATGATGACGCCGCTGCCGCTGGCGCGCTGTTCGGGCATAACACGGGGGCCGTCGAAGAATTCCCCGAAGGGGTCCGTATCACCGAAGAAATCCGAAAATGGGTTGCTGCGCCTGGGCAAATTGTTGGAGGCTTGTTGGCGGATACGGGTTTTAATGTGGACTACAGCAGGCGTCGACGCACCGCTTGCAGGCGTAAAATCGACGGGACCGGGGTTGGTGGTCCTGTCGAAATAGCGGGCATAATTAGCCGGTACTTTACCAGGCTCCTGGACGGGCTCTATCCGGTGGCGTAAGAAACCACTGTAACCCCACAGCGTCAGTGACGTAGTGGCGGCGCTGATCAATACTACTAATAAAATGTTCCTTGTTTTCATGGCATTTAGTTAGTTTAATGATTTTTTGCCCAGCACAAAAAATGCCAGATGTCTTTCAAGGAAAAATTGTCTTTTCCCTTGTCATTTTTTCATTTTTCCGGCTTCAACCAATTTACGGGCCGATAAGGGACCCGACGACCGGCTGAAATTTTGACAACCCTCCCTGACAAAATTTTCTGAAACCGGATATTGATTTGGGCTGGCATAGTGCTTGTTGGCGGTAAAATAAAAAAAGGAGGAGATCATGAACAACATCATCAAAAAAGACAATGCCCGTCCGGCAACCTTTGGAAGTGCTGTCGATCAGCTCTTTCAACACAATCTCGATCGATGGTTCGACGATCAGTTCTGGGGCTTTAACGGATTGCAAACCCGGAGCGGGGTGCCCGTGAATATCCGGGAACTGGAAAAAAGTTTCGAAGTGGAAGTCGTCGCGCCCGGACTCCAAAAGAGTGATTTTCAATTGCAGTTCAACGGCGACGCTCTCACCGTCTCTTTTGAGCAAAAGGAGGAGAATCCTCAGGAGGGGGACAAGAACCGGTGGTTGCGCCGGGAATACCGGAAACAATCGTTTACCCGGACCTTTACCATCGACGAGACGGTGGACATCGAAAAGGTTTCTGCCCGGTACGACGCAGGTATCCTAAGCCTTACGCTGCCCAAAAAACCTCATGCGGTCAAGTCGTCCAGAACCATCCCCATCGAGTAAGCGGCTCCGCCGGTAGTATCAGGAATTAAGTTTGAAGGGCGGACCGCAAGCGGTCCGCCCTTTTTACTGCCTAATTATCGAAAGAAAAAAAGTGTCACAAATGGGAACGACTTTTTTTATAGAACTCAACATGAAAACAGCTGATGGATTCGAACGTTTTGGATGTTTCGAGATCGGCTGCGACAGGGAATTTGCTTTGAAGCTTTTTTTGGCGCTCGAGGGGCGGCCACCGGAAGGTGAGCAGGGCGTGTTACAATTGGATCTGGTAGAATCTTATCGCGGCTTGCCGGTCAGCATCCAGGTGATAGACTGCTCCATCAGCGAAATATGCCGAAATGTCAAGATCATCACCCGGGAATTGTTCAAACGAATAAATTTGCGCCAGATGCCACTATGACCTCGTATAACGGAGCTGCGCCTTTTAAACAAAGCATATTGCGCCTTTTAAACAAAATAAACTATCTACTTTAAAGCGAGTTTTGTTCATCAAAGTAAAAGAAGATGAACACACATTCAAACAATGAAAAATTAGTGCTGGTGACCGGCGGCTCCGGCTTTATCGCCGTGAATTGCATCCTTCAATTATTAAAAACGGGTTACCGGGTAAGGGCAACCTTGCGCTCCCTGAGCCAGGAGGGCAAGGTACGGTCGATGTTGACGGAAGGCGGTGTTGACGCCGGTGACCGAATAACTTTTAGCGAAGCTGACCTGTCCGCCGATGTGCATTGGCAGGAAGCGGTGAGCGGGTGTACGTACGTATTGCACGTTGCATCACCCACGCCAAAATTGGATTTCAAACATGAAGATGAAATGATCATTCCGGCACGGGAAGGCGTACTGCGGGTATTGCGCGCCGCAAAGGATGCGGGTGTTAAACGCGTGGTACTAACCTCCGCTATCGGCGCGGTCGTTTATGGCCATCCGAACAGACCGGCGCCGTTTGATGAAACGGACTGGACGGTTACCGACCGGGCGCCGGCCTACCAAAAGTCCAAAACCCTGGCGGAAAAAGCGGCCTGGGAGTTTATCGGGAAGGAGGGGAATGGGATGGAACTGGCTGCAATCAACCCCGTAACCGTGATGGGGCCGGCATTGGGTCCGGACTATTCGCATTCGCTGTACCTGATCAAAAACCTCCTCACCGGCAAGATGCCCGGATGCCCGAAGATCAATTCCGGATTTGTAGATGTCCGAGACGTGGCAGACCTACACCTTCGTGCGATGGAACATCCCGGCGCAAAGGGCCAGCGGTTCATTGCCACCGCAGGCGAGAGTATCTGGTTGGTGGCAGTGGCGAAGATATTGAAGGATAATCTGGGGTCCGTTGCAGGGAAGGTAAAAGCGAAAGAACTCCCCAATACCCTGCTGCGGATCGCAGCATTGAAAGATCCAATGGTCAAATCGATGGTGCCTTTGCTGGGCAAGGTGATGAACGTCACCAGCGCCAAGGCTATCAATCTTTTGGGCTGGTCGCCCCGTTCCAGGGAAGAAGCAATTATTGCTTCGGCGGAGAGTCTTATCCGCCTCCAACTATTGGATCAATAATGTTAACTTTATACCAATGGAAGTAGCGGAAGTATTTGTCTCCTGCAAAAAGGAGGTCCATTATAGCCGGGAACTGATCCTGCAGCAACCGGTATTGGTGCATGTCGTCTCCGGCGAAATGCGGATCGCGGCGTCAGAACGTAACTATCATTTTTTTTCAGGAGACACCGTATTGTTGGCCCGCAACCAACTTGGAAGGATGAGTAAACTTCCTTTAAATGGACAGCCTTGTATAGTCATATCGGTGCTGTTTCGTAAGGAAAGGCTCCAGCAATACTATGCAGCCAATACGCATAAATTAAAAGCGCGGCATGGCTATGGGCTAAAACAATTCGGCGCACACCCCTTATTGAAAAGCCTCTTCAATTCGTTGCAGCCTTATTTTGAACTGGCGGATATCTTACCTGAAGATATCGCCGCTTTGAAGATCGAAGAAGCCGTTCGTATCCTTCGCGCCATCGACCCGGATGTAGATGAATTGCTATATCACTTCGACGAGCCGGGGAAAATAGACCTCGCGGAGTTCATGGAGAAGAATTACATGTTTAACCTATCGCTGGAAAAGTTCGGCTACCTGACCGGCAGAAGCCTGACCACTTTCAAAAAAGATTTTAAGGAGGCTTTTCAAATCACACCCGGCAAATGGCTGACGCAGAAACGCCTGGAGCTGGCCCACTACCAGATCTTTGAACAAAAAAGAAGGCCATCAGAGGTCTACCTGGACACCGGATTTGAAGACCTGTCGCACTTCTCTTTTGCCTTTAAAAAGCGTTTTGGTTATAACCCAACCAGTATGGAGCCATCGTTGCCGAATGCTCCGTTTACCGAGTCCCCTATTTAGAAGCTATTGCCATCGATCATCTTCTTAATTCGCCTGCCCTTTTGTTTATGAGATAGTTTATTTGGAGGCTATTAGAAATAGCCGTACCTTAGTGTTGTTAATCTGAGTTCTGCATTTGTATTTGTTAATTTATCCCGCCTCACAACCAGGATCTCTTCGCCTCTACACTTTTTGCTTTTCTCTTATCTTTTTATTTTCAATTGTTACAAATGAACATTTATGTTTCTAATTTAAGCTTCAACGTACAGGATGAAGACTTGAGAGAATTTTTTGCACCTTATGGAGAAGTGACTTCAGCAAAAGTCATCACAGACAGAATTACGAACCAGTCCCGCGGTTTTGGTTTCATCGAAATGCCTGACGAAGCTGCTTCCAAGAAAGCGATTGCCGAACTGGATGGTGCGACTGTTGAGAACAGGACCATTAAGGTCATTGAGGCAAGGCCTAAAGAAGAAAGACCTGCCCGCAGTAATAATGGCGGCGGTTACAATAATACCAACAGCTACAATAAGAATAGATATTAGTATCTGGTTTCATTGAATCAAAAGCTCCGGTCATCCGGGGCTTTTTTGTTTTAGAAGGAAACCAATCTCCCATTGATGTCCATCCGGGTCTGCAAAGCTGTGTGGGAGTGATGACAGCAATCCTATATCTATGCCCAATATGGGTCAAATCCTCCCCAGATTATGTGATAATGGGTTGATACATGGGGGATTGGAGGTTTGGACTTAAACTTGTCTTATTGTCAATTAATCATTTATTTATTATGAGAAGTATATTGTACATCGTCGCCGTAATCTTAGTGATTTTCTGGGCCATTGGATTTATCGGCTACCATGCCGGAGGCATTATTCACGTTCTGCTGGTGATCGCTCTTATTTCGATCATTTTGGGAGTTATCAGGCGTGCGTAGTCTACTCGACCGGGAAGAAGATAGCCGCGAAGAAACCAGGGTTCGCAATATAGGTGTACCCTGGTGGCCAACCACTATACAAAAATCTTCCCTCTATCCCCGACCTTGTAAGGCTCGATCATCACTTCATGTCGACCAACGTTCTCAGGTAATTCACTATTGTCACTCTTCACCCGGAGCGAATATTGTAAAACGTACTCAAAAAGCGCATCCTGATCGGAGTTGCGGAGCTTCAATGAGGCCGTCACCTTGGCCATACTATCGATCGCTTCGTACCTATCCCAGTCTCTATCGCGGAGCAGCCGAAATAAACGACGGAGGGGAGTGAGTGAAATCAGATGGCACGGTTAATGACCAGGGTAAAATATTCCACAACAATTCTGCTGCGGTGGTGAATATCGAACGTAGAATTTACCCTTCAGCTTTGCTGAGGGGCCTTTTTATTGGAATGTAGCAGAGCCTTCGATCTTTCGATATGGGTGCGTGAAAAAATCGTAGATCAACGAGTTGAACTGATCTTTTTTAAAGACAGGAACGGAATGACCGGAGTTCGGCACTATCCATAGATAGGAATGCGGAATGTTTTGGGCGATGAGGACCGTGTGTTGTACGGGGATCACATCGTGGTCACCGCCGATCACCAGCGTGGGGCAGGTTATTTGATGGAGCTGATCGAGGGTGATATGGGGATGATTAAAGTCGAGATCGATCACCTTTTGCCGGGCCTTTGTGTCGGCAGTTTGGGGCTGTTTGTGAATGTTGATATGTTCCTGGACGATCTGTCCATAGACGAACGGGGTGAGGCCGAGCGTGTCAGGAGTCAGGTTGGCGCCGGTGAAGGCCATCTTTTTGACCTTGTCGGGATGGCGGATCGCGAGCAGCAGCGCGTCGATTCCGCCATCGCTCCAGCCGACGACGTAACAGCTCCCGGTATGAAGGGTGTCGAGCAGCGCGCTGAAGTCGTCGACGATCTGTTCAAAGCTCAGTGAATCGGAAGCATCCTTCGACTTTCCATGTCCGCGGGTATCGACGGCGATCACTTTGTAATGACTGGCAAAAAAGGGGATCTGATTAGCCATACTTTCGATGGAACCTCCGTTGCCATGCAGCAGCAGAAGGGGTTCGCCCTGGCCATAGGTCTCGTAGTAGATTTTGAACCCGCGCGTAAAAAGATAGTGGCCGGCCGCGGGATTGTCGCCATAGTGGACCTGGGCCGAGACGGCCTTGCCGAGAAGAGTCATGGAGAACAGCAGAAACAGGGGAGTCACTTTCATATGCACATAAATGTACAAAATATGCGATATATAGCTTTGCAATAAAAATTCGCCTATCTTAGGATCAAATGAAAAATGTCCTATTCCTCATCCTTTTTTCCAGTTTTCTAATCCGAAAGTCTTCCGCCCAAATATCAAAAGGCATTCCCGCCTTCGGAAAGATCGATACGAGTGAACTTAAAATGAGTGATTGCTCCTTCTCGCCCGGAGCGCCAGCAGTCAATTTATTAAAATATGAAGAGGCGACCCTGGAGGTGTTCCCAAATTCAACACAGGTGGTCACACTGACCAGGTATCGGATCAAGATCCTGAAAAAAACGGGATTCAAATATGCCAAAATTGTAATCGACTATGGGAAAAATGATACTAAAATAACAGATGTTGCAGGGGCCACTTATAATCTCGACGAAGGAGGACGGGTGCAAACATCACCAGTCGAGAAATCCGATATTTTTGAGGTCAAAACCACAAAGGAAGAAAAGACGATAACCTTTACTTTTCCACAGGTGAAGGAGGGTTCCGTCATTGAATATCAATTTATCCGGAAAGACAAAAGATCGTATTTCATTCCTTCGTGGTATTTTCAAAGTGATATTCCCTGTTCGCTTTCGGTATGTAAGGTAACCAGACCCGACTTCTCCATGCTGGAAAAGAAAGTAACCGGCGACTGGCCGCTCGAACAATATTCCGTGGGCAATTACTCTACCGAACCTGAAAAATCGCGTCTGACCAATTACTATGCCATGCGAAACGTTCCCGGCTTCTCGCCGGAGCCGTATATGAGCAGTTCGAGGGATTACCGATACCGTATCGATTTCACGATAGCCCCTCACCAGAGTGCCTATCACGCGCTTGTGAAACTGTCAAATAATATCTGGCAGGACGCCAATTCCTGGCTGCTCCAGTCCCCTTATTTCGGGGGCCAATTTTATTCAAAGATCCCGGATTCAAAACATTTCATAGATTCTGTAAAGAACCTTGACGATGTACCCGCCAAGATCAACGCGGTCTATAAATATGTAAAAAAGAAACTAAAATGGAATAACTATTATTTTATCCTTTCGCGCGATATGGAAGAAGTATGGAAGGAAGGAGAAGGCACGAGCGCGGAGATAAACCTCAGCATCTTAAATCTGCTTAGAAAATGTGATGTCCAGTGCTTTCCGGTGTTATACAGTACCCGCCAACATGGTAAGGTCGACTATGATTTTGCCGACCTGAGTCAATTCAATACCGTAAACATAGCTGTCGTAAATGGCAAACGATTTAATTTACTGGACGGCACCAATCTCTGGCTAAGCTACGATACGCCTCCATTGAATGTTGTAAATCGAACAGGTATGCTTATCGATCCGATCAATCACACCAAGATAAATATCGATTTTGACAGAAAACTATTGCGAGATTCCGTCTATGTATATGCCAGTATCGATAGTCATGGAATGCTAAGGGGAAAGGTCATAAAAAAGTATTTCGATCTCGCGAGATCTGTAAAATTGCAAAATCAAACGGCTGAGGATGATTATGAAGAGCAGGAAAACCAAGGTAAAACAGAAACCGTATCCAATTTCCGAACAGACTCGACCTATCAATTGGATAAAGAAAACGATTTGTTACCCCTTACGGAAATTTCAACTTTCCACTATGAACTGCCGACAACAAACGATTTCTATTTTCTCGATCCTTTTCTCTTTTCCGACCTTACCAAGAACCCGTTTACAGCTACTACAAGAAAGACCGATGTCGATTTTGTCAGCAATACTTCTTCAGCAACCCTCATCGAAATTAAAGTTCCGGAAGAAATAAGTGTGGAAAAACTGGAAAAAGACAAAGTGGTACTGTCCGAAGATAGTTCGATCACGTTCCGATACCATAACGAGCTAAAAGAAGACACCATTTATATCAGTAGTAGTTTCGAGATCAACAAACCTTCTTTTACAAAGGACGAATACCCCGGCTTGCACAGGAATTTTGAAAATATCTACTCGCTTTTAAACAATCAGGTAGTACTTCGCAAAAAATGAGGTTAAAGATGTTTAGAGCCTTGCAAATAATTTATTTACAAGGCTCTTTTGTTAGGTCGATCCGCTTCAACTAGCAGAAGTGACATACTCCAAAAGCACAACAAGTTGTACATGCAGGGTCAGGGCAACCGAAAAAAGCATTGCCGCCAACTACCCTTTTCATTTCGGCTCTGTCGAGTTGCTTGAAACCTTGGAAATTTTTCATAAAATTAATTTTTAAAGTGTAAAATTCGCCTACTCTTTGCTGAAGGTTTTCGGCTTTCCCTTTGTTTGCAAACACGTTTATTATAAAATACTTTTTAGCTCGTCGATATTATAGTTCTCCGGCAACAAATAGCCATTAACGAAAATCGTAGGCGTATACATTATTTCAGATTCGGAACACCAATTGCTCATTGCTTCGATCTTTTCATCCTGAAGCGCCAACTCACCATTCAGAGGATATTTTTTAGAAAAGCTTTCATAGTCCTTATTCTCACTGTTGTACCAATCGTCCAATGCCTGCAAGGTCCTTCCCGTATCTCCTTTCGACGCAATTGCGAGCAGATGTCTGACAACAATTGCGCCCCGGTCACTGTCCTTATTCTTACTTGTGAAGATCACCTTCAGGCGAATGTTACTATTCTCCCTGATTATCTTTTCCAGGCGAGGATGAATACTGGCACACGGGCCACAGTATGGATTACATACCTTTATTATAGTATTCTTTGCATGCGGATTGCCCAAATCTATGCCCAACTGCATCCAGGTATCCGAAGCTCTTCGCTGTTGCGACAACAGACCGGAAAAGATATCTGGATTGTATTGTAGCCTTTCAAATGCCGCTAAATTCAGGTCAGCGTCTTTTGCCTTTGAAACAACAGCTTTGATCCCAAACCAAAATATTGCCGGCACGAGAATACTTGCGATGACGGCGATCGCAGAGATCGAGTGCAGATCCAGGCGTGAAATACTGAACCCGGCCCAATAATATTTATAGCTCCAAATGGATTCGGCGAAGAGCAATAATTGAACACTTAAACAGAGCGGGCACCATTGTTTAACTACCCGCCATTGGTAAGAAAGGCTAAAAGGGATATAAGGAAGTGCTATTAAATTGGCTATCGCGATACACGCTGCTTTATCAGCGAAGGAAAATGTCGGCGTAATCAAGACCAAAAATGACGCCGAGAAGTAAAAAAATCCAATTTCGCTCCAACTAACACCTGCAATTTTTGCCGCCTTACTATTGATCACGGCATCACAACTTGTTCGCAACCCGGTTTTACAAAGTTTATTGACAAATGAGTTGCTATTGTCTATTTCATAGATCAAGAGCATCACTGTAATCGTAACGCCCAATAGCACCAACAGCGCGATCGATGTAAAAGAAAAGATCATCGTCCCGGGTAAATTGGAAACAACCAGCATCCCAACCAACGCTAAAAGCGCTGCAAACCAAATTCGCTGTTTAAATTCTACTTTTCTCTCCCTCGAGGCCTTTTTTTCATACTCCTGCTCCCCACTGGTCTCATCGGGCTCTGCAACCCAGATCAGGTTTTGATACTGATCCAAAAACTTGTCCTTTGCTATTACAGCCGGACGATTTGTGTTGTGGATGTAACTAACGGTGCTTCCCCCAACTTCAGTAACGAGCACAAAATCGTTTCCGACGCCCGGCATGGCCACGAAGGCAACGAACGGCGCTTCCAATTGATCGAACTCGTCCCTATTTACACTAAATGCGGAATTTCGGATCTTATACCGCTGGAACGTATCGCTCAAGCTAAGTAGCGTGGGATAATATGGATTCGACTCCAAATCACGTCCAAGGCTGGAATCCGTCACTTTTGCGCCTAAAATGTGCATGTAGCTTGTAGCAACACGCTTAAGGCTTGTGTCAAAGCTTTGCGCCATATACAAGTAGTTTAATAAGAGTTTCTCAGGAAGATTTGAGAGAAAAGTCTGACAGTGAGGGGCTCTTGACAGTGAGGGAAATTAAACCAAATAAAGGTGGGCAATCGAGTAGATGAATCGAATATAGGGAATCAGATAATTCGATCCAAGAGAAATTTTTCAGACTAGTGAACGATCTTCAAGTATAGATAACTGTTTACACTTACGACCATGCGTTTTGCAGAGCCGGTGATACCGTATGATCCTGCGATGTGTGGATATAACCCTTTGGCACGTGTCCAAAATTCCCGAAGGCGGAGACGATGACGTCCTTTTTTATGCCGATGGATACATAAAACCTTATCTTATGTAAGGATTTGCCACTATCGCCGACAAAGCCATAAAACATCGGTATGAAAATAAGAATTGCTATTATCGTTGCCTGTCTGGGAATCAGCTTGTTAGGCATCCGGTTGTTTGCCTCCGGAAAGCCAGGAAATGTTAAAGGGGATCTAAAAGGTTCGGAGCCAGGCTTTGCGGTTGTCGAGCTATTCACTTCCGAAGGCTGTTCAAGCTGCCCAGCGGCAGACCAGTTGATCTCGAGGGTGCAGAAAGAAAGCGATGGAAGACCTGTCTACATCCTTGCTTACCATGTCGACTATTGGAACCGATTGGGCTGGAAGGATCCCTTCAGCAGTGCGGCTTATTCGCACCGGCAGGACCTTTATGCAAACTGGTTGAATGCGTCCCTCTATACACCGCAAGCGGTGGTAAACGGCGCAGTTGAATTTGTGGGATCTGATGAAAACCGACTCCGCAATGCCCTGAGTACGGCACTGGGTAAGCCGGGTAAAGAGAGCGTGCTGCTATCACATGTAACGCTGGATCGCGATCAGGTGGAGATCAGCTACCATGCCGACGGGAACATCGCCAATACTTCGCTTTTGGTTAGCCTGGTTCAGAAAACCGCGGTGAGTAAGGTGCTGAAGGGGGAAAACGGAGGCCGCACGCTGTCTCATGTACAGATAGTCCGGGATCTGGAGACAATCGACCTGAATGGCAAAAAAGACGGGACGACCACGCTGAAGATCCCGGAAGGAATAAACGCTGACGGCTATGAAATCATCGCCTTTTTGCAGAACAACAGAACCGGAGAGATCACTGCGGCCGGCAAAGCGGATCTGAAGCCCGCGACCGGCAAAGCGGATCTGAAGCCCGCGACCGGACATGAGAATAATCCTTATTATTCCAACACGGACACCAGGAAACTGAATGTTTCCAATAAGGAATGGAAAAAGATATTGCCGGCTGAGCTGTACGCTACTGCGCGGGAGCAGGCTACGGAACGGCCCTTCACCGGCAAGTATTGGAACGCCGATGCCAAAGGCACCTATTATTGTGCCGTATGCGGAAATGAGTTATTCCGTTCCGATGCCAAGTTTGCGAGTACCTGTGGATGGCCGAGTTTTTTTGCACCGACCCGCAAGAACAGTGTGGCGTATCGGGAGGATCATTCGTATGGAATGGACCGGAAAGAGGTGATCTGTGCGCGTTGTGACTCACACCTGGGACATATTTTTGACGACGGTCCGGCCCCGAGCCATCAACGGTATTGTATGAACTCTATATCGCTGGATTTCCGGCCTGATAAAATTATTTCGGCGCGCAACTGATAAGGGGCCGCATGCCGGACGCAAAATCGAAGCGCGCCAGGCGATACGTGGTGAATGCGGTGTCCCCTTCGATGATCTTCACATTTGCATCGATGGGGATGTTCCGGAGCAGTTGGGTCTTCCCGGTGACCGGCCAGCTTATTTCCACGCGGTCGATGCTGGTGGCCTGACCGATGCCAATGTGCTGGCAGAGTGGGTTGGAGCCGAAGCTTCCGCCGGAATTCACATCCCTGAATACGAAGCGTTCTTTGTCGTTCTCTTTGAACGTCACCTTTATTCTGGCCCCGATGGCGGCCTTGTTGGACACAACGCCCTGGAGAAGCAGATCAACCCAGTGGTTCCTATTCTGGCCGGGGTTCAGATAGAGGGAATTCTCGAAGGCGTCGCCCGTATAGGCGCCACCCATCTTTATATAAATGTCCTGGTTGCCGTCATTGTCGAGATCGGCAAAGGAAACGCCGTGCCCTTTCTGGATATTGCCAACCCGGGCGGCGGTGGTGACATCGAGGAACCGCTGGCCCTGCAGGTTTTTGAACAACTTATTGGGAACGGCCGACTTGAGTTGCGGGTTGCCGGTGCCCAGATAAAAATCGAGGTAGCCATCGTTGTCGATATCACCGAAGTTGGCTCCCATGGCGAAGGCGATGCTGTTCAAGCCTACTTTGGAGGACACTTCCTCGAAGGTGCCGTCGTGGTTATTCCTGAACAAGAATACCTTTCCGGCATTGCCGACCGGGGTCTCGGTTGCTTCGGCTGCTGCGTACCAGGAAAGGGATTGCGTAAACTCGTACCCGCATACGAGGATATCGAGCCAGCCGTCATTGTCATAGTCCCAGAACCAGGTGGGGAAGGTGCGGGTAAGGTTATGGGTGAGTCCCGCCTGCTGGCTGACGTCCCTGAATTTTACTTCGCCATTTTTGACTGATTCGTTCCGGAGCAGGATCTTATTTCCGTTGAGGGTGGAAAGGAAAAGATCGGGGAGACCGTCGTTGTCATAGTCACCGGAGGTGACGCCTTTTACAAATTGGGTGATGGCACAGCCGGCCTTTGCCGCTATATCCGTGAAGGTGCCGTTGCGGTTATTGATGAAGAGCTGGCAAGGGTGTGGCTCTTCGTTTGGCGTTGTCTCGTTGCCGATGAAAAGGTCGAGCCAGCCGTCATTGTTGAAGTCGGCCCAGGTGGCGGTCTGGGAGGGGTGGAAAGAGAGGAGGCCGCTGGCCTTTGTTACGTCCGTGAATGTCCCGTCGCCGTTGTTCCGCAGGAGGGAATTCGGATTCTTGCCAAATTTCCCTTTCCAGCCTCCGCGCAAGACGAAGATATCCTTGAAGCCGTCATTGTTATAGTCTGTCTGCAGGATATTGAGTCCGCCGGTGAGATAGCCGAGACCGGAGGAGTCCGACACATCGGTGAAGCTGCCGTCGCGATTGTTGCGGTAATATCGCATGGGTTCGGTGAGGGACCAGCTGCTGAGGACGATATCGTCATAGCCGTCGTTGTTGAAGTCATCGACGATGCTGCCGCCGGCAATGCATTTGTAGTTGAGTCCGACGTTCATCGCCACGTTCCTGAACGGTTGTACGAGGTGCAGGCTATCATCATCCCTGACCTTCAGCAGAAATTGCGGCGGGACTTCCGCCGGGTAGCCGCCGGTGGTCATATAAGCAATATTGAGAAGCCATCTGGATTCGAGATCGCCCGGGTTGTCCGCCAAGATGGCTTTGTACAGCTCGATCGCCTTTTCGGCCCCAGTCTTGTCCCGGTGCTCACCGCCTGCCGCGATGGGGAAGATACAGGATTCCGCGGTGTGGTTGTTGATACAATTCATCCGGTCGCCCAGGCGCAAATACGAAATAGCCAGATCTTTCATGACCCGCTGACGCTGGTCGATGAGGCCAAGGGAGATCTGGTCAAGGACCTGCTGATAGATAGCGATCGCTTTCCGCTCTTCGCCCAGTTGCAATAAGGCATTGGCTTTTCGACTGAGGATCTCCCTTCCCGCCTCTTCGCCCGGGTTCTTTCCCATCAGGGAATCGCAGTATTCGACCATGGCCTCCGGCGAAAACACATTCTCGTGGTTATGATCGAATTTCGCAGAGATTTTTAAAAGATCGATCATCGCCTGGTTGGGCAGGGGCCGATGCCGGCAGGAAGCCAGGGCGAGAAGGACCAACGGGAGGAGGAGGCGGTTCGGCATGGCGTTATTTTTTCGGGGATGGGTTATTGATCTTGAATGTCCGGAGGCTATCGTCATTGACGGCGGCCAGGATCAGACGTTGGTTTCCGGCGAGGCGGATGAGAGACAGATCCTTCACATCTCCATTCAGGATGAAGCCGCTTTGCGCAGGAGGCACCGGGGTAAAGGTTTTCTTTGCGCTGCCGCGAAGGAAGCAGCCATAGGAAGCGTCGTACCGGCCAGTGAATACGTCGGTCTGGTAGTCGTTGCCCGCCAACAGGAGGTCTTTGTATCCATCATTATCGATGTCCTCGCAGAGGATCGCATTCACCGGAGCGAATTGTGCTTCGACCGGCAGGACATGTTTTATGAATCTTCCGTTGCCCAGGTTCTCGAGCCAACAACTCCGGGTCTCATCGCAATAGAAACTCAGGATGCCCGCCTTCGTCTTGCCCGGGAATATTTCCGCAAAGCCCGCCCGCGCATAGTCTTCGTTCAACAGGAATTGTTTTTTTACGGTGGGAACCTGTGCCGCCAACTGGCCCCTGCTGAAGGCCGGATACGAGCTCCTGCCTCCATCCTTGTCCTTTATATAATAGAACAGGATGGGATCGATCCTGCCGTTGCCGTCGATGTCGGCCGCGAACAGCTCCATGGGTGTGGCAGGGCCGGTGCGATAGTCGCAGTTGAGGCCGAGGTTACCCGCGACGAGATCGAGGTCACCGTCATTATCGAGGTCGGCGGCGATCAGGCTTCGCCACATGCCGTGCATATTGGCGGGGCCGGCGGAGTCCGTGACTTCGCGCAACCGGCCGTGATCGTTGAGAAAGAACCGGACGGGCATCCATTCGCCGGCCAGGACGAGGTCCGGCTGTTTGTCGTTGTTGAGATCCATCCAGAGCGCCGAGGTAACCATGCCTGCTCTTTCCAGGGCCGGGCAGCATTCCGCTGTGATGTCGGTAAAGACGCCGTTGTCGTTCCTTAAAATAAAGCTGCGTGGCGGCCTGGGATATTCTTTGGATACCCTGCCACCAATGAACAGATCGAGGTCGCCGTCGCCATCGAGATCCGCAGTCGCAACACAACCGGCGATGGTCCGGACCGAGTCGGGAATGGCATTGCTGCTGAGGCTAAAGTTGCCCTTGCCGTCATTGAGGTAGAGGCGAGGTTTATAATATACGGAACCCTCCTCGTGTTGGAAGCCGCCCCCTGTGATCAGCAGGTCGGGATCGCCGTCACCATCGGCATCGAAAAGGACAGAGGCCATATCTTCTTCGATTTTGATGCTGTCGATGAGATTCTTCGATCGGAAAGAGCCGTCCTTTTGCTGGAAGAAGATCTTGCCCGAGGAGTTAAAGGCGCCACCGACGAAAAAGTCGGTCAGGCCGTCCTTGTCGATATCGCCGGTGGCGATAAAGGGACCCAGTTGAGAATATTTATGCGGCAGGAGGCGTTGGAGGGCAAAGTCATTAAAAGGGTTTTCCAGGTGGCGGCAGGTTATCCCATTGGAAGAGGTGATGTCGGAGAAGATGGGCGATTCAGAGGTTGGGGAGCGGACTTGTTTTTTTTCGGTATTCTTCCAGGAAAGCGTCAGAAGTGTATCGGCGGGGATCTTTCGGAGGGTTTGGATGGCGCTGTCGGGCCAGATCACGGTAAGGGAATCGACCTCGCGGTTCTGACCCAGGCCAAAGAGCAATTGCCGGTCGACGGAAGAAAAATACCCGCGTACCGGGTTCTCTTCCTGCATTTGCGATTGGCCGCCCGCATATACCAAGACCTTTGCACCGAAGCCTTGTGGGTTGAGGGAGTCTCCTGTCAGGGAGAGGCTTAAAAAATGCGAGGCGGTGGGTTTTCCTTTTTGAACGGTGTTGTTGATGAAGACGAAGGCTTCTTTGTTGATGTTATTTACGACGAGGTCGAGGTCACCGTCGTTGTCGAGGTCCACATAGGCTGCGCCGTTGGACATGGAGGGCTCATTGATCCCGGCTTCGGCGGAGATGTCGGCGAAGGTATCGTCGCGTTTGTTGAGGAAGAGGTAATTGGGGAGGTTCACGTGGTCCAGTTCCGCGAGGCGTTTGCGGATGAGGGCTTCCTGATCGGGGCGGGATTTGTTACTACCGAAGATGCGGCTGCTGAACTCGAGGAAGTCGGCGTTGATAAAATCACGGCCGATGCCGTTTGTGACATGGATGTCCTTCCAGCCGTCGTTGTTGAAGTCGGCGATGAGCACGCTCCAGCTCCAGTCAGTGGCCTGGATGCCTGCCAGCTGCCCGATCTCGCTGAAGAAGGGGATGCTGGTATCTCCCGAGCGGATGTTTCCGTTGTTCAGCTGGAGCATGTTTCGCATGAATTCGGGAGAGTAGCCCATGTTCCGTTCGGCAGTGTAACGGTCATAGTTCATGAACGAAAAGGACTCCTTTTTTCTTTGGTTGTATTCCGGCAACATGTCCAGGGTGATAACATCCGGCAGGCCATCGTTATTGATATCGGCGGCGTCCGCACCCATGCTGGAATAGCTTTGATGCCCCATGGCGCGGCCGATGACGTTTGTGAAAGTGCCGTTGCGGTTGTTCAGCCAGAGGTCGTCATTGGAAAGAAAATCGTTTGCGACGTAGAGATCCGGCCAGCCGTCGTTGTTGAAGTCACTGACCGTGACGCCGAGGCCATAGCCGTCCTCCAGGATGCCGGCGGATGTTGTGACATCGGTGAATATGGGATGGCCTTTTTCTTTTGAAGAGCCATCGTTGCGGTACAGTCTGTCGTTGGCCGGAGAACCGCCGCTGTGGTTGATGGGTACGATGGCGTTGGTGTGGGTGCCCAGCAGGTAGTTGACGAGGTACATATCGAGGTCCCCGTCGTGATCGTAGTCGAGGAAGACCGCCTGGGTGGAATAGCCGGAGAAGGCCAGGCCGTATTCTTCAGCCTCTTCTTTGAAGGTGAGGTTATGCTGGTTGATGAAGAGGAGGTTCCTGGCCGGATGGCGGAGGTCTTTTCCGAGGACACAGACGTAGATGTCGTCGTAGCCGTCATTGTTGATATCGACGATGCTGACGCCAGTGGCCCAGACGTTGGTCGTCAGGCCGGCTTTTTCGGTGATGTCCTCGAACTGGTTGTTGCCCTTGTTGATATAGAGGCGGCAAGTTTGCTGGTTGGCGGTAAAGAAGATATCCTTGCGGCCGTCGTTGTTGAAGTCGCCGATGCCTACCCCACCCCCCATATACCCGAACTCGTTGATAAATGAAGTGGCGGAGTCGACGTCATTGAGGTCGTTGCGAAAATGGATGCCGGATTCTCCGGATGGAAGCAGGGTAAACAGTCGGTTCTCTTGCTTGCGGCTGCAAGCTGTGAAAAAGATGACGATTGCGCAGAGTAGCCATCGCGGGGCATATGAACAAGCAGGTAATGGCATGATAAGAAAAGATACAGAAAAAAAGGAGGCCGGCGGCCGGCCTCCTTTTTGTTTATTTGATCAGCGGGTTGGCTGCGATCTCGCTTGCGGGGATCGGGAACAGGGCGACCTGTCCCGGCTTTGGATCCACGTGCAGGGATGGATAGTAACCCTTTGCTCTCCATCTTAGCATATCGATGTTATTCACTTCTTCGCCGGCCATTTCGACGGCCTTTTCGTGCATGACGGCTTTTATGGCGGCGTCGTGGCTGGCCAGGGTCACGGGAGCCATGTTCACGCTTGGCCGGGCACGAACCTGATTGATATAAACGGCGGCCTGGGCGGGTGTTCCCACTTCGGCCTCGCATTCCGCCAGCATGAGCAGCAGTTCGGCGTAGCGCATGACGCGCTGGTTTATTCCATCGGGGTGGAATCCGTCGTCGGTCCAGTCCAGTACAGAGTACTTGCGGTAAACGCGTCTTTGGACGACGCCGTTATGGGTGCTGGAAGCCACGTTCATTCCGTTTTCCGTCAGGGCCTTGCCGGGCTTCGTTCCGTTATAGGTCATGATATTGTCGCCGGATTCGTAAAAGGTGAACTTGTACCGTGGGTCGCCTGCCTCGAATTCGTTGAGAATGGCATTGGAAGGGACCACGTTGCCCCATACGATGCCGTATTCCTGGCTGCGCATGATGCTTTGATCGGCCGTGGGGCCTTCGCCGATATACCCCCAGTTGAAATTATCGTCGCCTTTGTCGATGAAGACTATCTCCCAGATCGATTCGGCATTGAATTCATGGCCGGTGGCCAGACTGGAGCTGCCCAGGTTCACATCCCCATCGAAGTTGTCGAGGAAATTACTGACCAGGGTGTATTTGCCGTAGAGCTTCGACAGGGCTGTTTTTGCGCCGGAGTAGTCGCCCTTTTGCATCAGCACCTTTCCCAGGAGAAAATTGGCGGCGTCGCTGGTCGCGCGGCCATCGGTGGAATGGGAGGTGGGCAGTCTGGCAGCGGCGTCGGTGAGGTCGCTGATGATCAACGCATAGACATCGGCAGCCGGCGACTTGGCCTTGTAGTCGGTGACATTGGTTACCGGTTCTTTATAAAGCGGCACATCCCCCCACATGGTGACCAACTCGAAATAAGCCCATGCCCGTAGGAATTCGGCTTCCCCGACGATGGCAGCAGCAGAGGCAGGATCGTCCTTGACGCCGGGGCCCTTTTGAATGACGAGATTCGCCCGGTTGATCATGGCATAGGTGCCGGTCCAGACACTGGTCATGACGGAATTGGACGAGGAGGGTGATGGCTGGGTCAGCAATTCGGCGCGTGGCGCCTCGAGCTGTGCTCCTCCGGATCCGGTCTCTCCGCCCCGCATATCATGGGTGAAGAACCATTCGCGGCCGACGAGGTTTCCGCTGTGCAGGCTCGAATAGACGGCATTCACGCCATTACGGAGTTCGGACGCGGTCTTGAAATAAGTATCCGTAGTAGGATAGTTCTTATCGAATTGGTTCAATCGTTTGTTGCAGGCAATCACGGCGACTGCGCCAAGGATGATCACCGACAACGCTATCTTGATAAATCGGTTCATATAATTAGTATTTTCAAGGTTTACTTTTCATTAAAAATTGGCCTGGATACCGACCTGGTAGGCGTGAGGCTGCGGATAGACGGCCGCGTCGATACCGTTGGTGAGCGAGGAGGTATTGACCTGCCGGTTGCCCACTTCCGGATCGAAGCCCGTGTATTTCGTAATTGTCAGCACGTTTTGCGCCGAGACATAGATGCGGAAGCTTTTGACGACCCCATTGGTCATCGTCTGCAGTCGTTTATCCGGAATGGTATAGCCGAGCATGACGTTCTTGAGGCGGAGATAGGAGCCGTCCTCCAGGAAGCGGGTCGATGTACGGGCATTCTGGTTGGGATCCGAAGAGATGGCGCGGGGTACGTTTGTATTGGTATGAGTGGGTGTCCAGGCATCCAGCACCTTGGTGCTTGCATTGAAGAAGCGGATCATGCCTTCGGAGATCGTACGGGTGGCGTTGTAGATCTTGTTTCCCTGGACTCCCTGCCAGAAGGTGGAGATGTCGAAATTCTTGTAGCTGGCGCCTAAATTGAAGGAATAGGTGAATTTGGGGATGAAGCTGCCGAGCCATGTGCGGTCTTTGTTGTCGATGACCCCATCGCCATTGACATCTTTGAAGGCCAGATCACCCGGTGCGGTGGCCGCAGCCTGTTTGGCGTGTTTGCTGACGTCGGCCGCATTCTGGAAGATGCCTTCTACCTGCCAGCCGTAGAATGACTGGATGGGATGGCCGAGGGCCGTATTGGTGACGTTGTATCCTTCGCTGAGATCCGCATCCGAGCCGGCTTCTATATTCGTGACGCCGGGAGCCAGTCTCGTCACCTTGTTGGTGATCACGCTGATCAGGCCGCTGGCATTCCAACGGAAATCGCCGGTCCGCTTCGTATAGCCAATCTGTAGTTCGAACCCGTTATTGGTCATGGCAGCGACATTCTCGGCCACCGTTGTATTCTGATAGCCGAACGAGGGCGGCAGGGTAACGGCCAGGATGAGGTTATCTGTTTTACGCCGGAAATATTCGGCAGACACGGTCACGGTGTTGTTCAACAATCCCAGGTCCAGACCAAAATTCAGCTGCTTGGTGGTCTCCCATTCGAGGGAAGGATTGGCCAGTCCGGGGACGGAGGAAGCAGGGCCGCTGGTAAAGACGTTGCCGAAAGGATAGTAGGCGCTGTTGGCATTGACCACCTGCTGCCAGGGATTCCAACCTATCGCAAAACCGTTGAGGCCGGTGATGCCATAACCTGCCCTTACCTTGAGCTCGGAGATCTTTGGCACGTTCTGCAGGAAGGGTTCCTGGTCGATGCGCCAGCCGACGCTGCCGCTGGGGAACACCCGCCATTTCTTTCCCGGGGCCCATACAGAGAGACCATCCCGGCGAATGGCGCCGCTGAGCAGGAATTTACCCTTGTAATCGTAATTCAACCGGCCTACGTAGGAGATTAGATCCCCTTCATACTTCGCTGTCGCAACCGATACATTGATGGCGTTGGTCAGGTCCTGGACAACGTTGGATGGCTGGTTGCCGCTGGCATTCTCATTGCGGATCTTTTGCTGCAAATATTCGTAGATCGCGGTGACGTTGAAGTGATGATTGCCGAAGGTCTTGTCGAAGGTCAGCTGTTGCGTGTAGTCCTGTACGACAGACACGGCGCGGTTGTTCGTAATGCCTGCCAGGATGGCGCTGCTACCCGCGACCGTTCCGCTATCGTTGAAGATGGGTGAGAACCGGTAGTCCAGGCCGTTGGCATAGTCGATGCCGATGGACGAGCGGAATTTCAGCCATTTGGTGAAGCTCACTTCTGCGTAGGCCGTGCCCAGGACCTTCAGGGTCGAGCGCTTGCCCGGGTTCTTTACCGTCGCGTCTTCCACGGGATTGGTCGGGTCGCCGCCGTCCAGGACGGAGTTGACGCCGCGGAACCCGTCGGTCGTCGTCGGATCATAGACCGGCATGTGCGGCATGATCCGGATGACGTTGATCAGGTTGGATCTCGAACCGGTCTCGTTGTTGTCATAGGCTTGTTCGCCGTCGGCGAGGTAGAGGTTCTCCCCGAAGCTGAAGACTTTGCTGATATTATGCTCCGAATTGATGCGAAAATTATAGCGTTTGTAGCCGACCGTTGGAGCGATCCCTGTCTGGTCGAAGTAGCCGGCCGAGGCGTAGAAGCGGGAGATGTCGTTGCCTCCGCTGAGTCCGACGTTGTGCTGGGTCATCATCCCATTTTTGAAATAGGCGTCCTGCCAGTTGGTATTGGTCTGGCCATAGGTCTGACTGGTACCTTTGTAGATGGGGGTATTGACCCAGGGGTCCGTCAGGCGGGCGACGTTGCTGCCTCTGTAGGCGATGGCATACTGCTGAAACTGTTGGGTGTTCAGCAGGCTCAGGCGTTTGGTGACGTCCTGTGTACCGACATAGGAGTCCAGGCTGACCCGGATCTTGCCGCTTCGCTGTCCTTTCTTCGTAGTGATCATGATGACCCCATTGGTCGCCCTGGAGCCGTAGATGGCCGCCGCGGAGGCGTCTTTGAGGACATCCACCGACTCGATATCGCGGGTGTCGATGGTGGAGAGATCACCCGATGGCATTCCGTCGATGACATACAGGGGATTGGAGGCATAGGAGATGGAGCTGATACCCCGGATGACAACGATCGGGTCGGTGCCGGGGCTACCGTTGTTGGTCACCTGGACACCGGTCACCCGGCCCTGTAATGCTCCTGCCACGCTGGGGACGGGCAATTCTTTTACGGTCTTGCTGTTGACGCTCGAGATGGCACCGGTGACCGAGGCGCGTTTTTGGGTACCGTAACCGATGACGATAATTTCTTCTACCGCGCCGCTTCGTGGCTGAAGCCGTAAATTAATCTCACCGGTGTTAGCATCCAGTCTGACGGAAGCGGGCTGGTAGCCTACCATGGAGATCTCCAATACTTCACCGGGGTTGGCGCTGATGGTGAATTCGCCGGCGGCGTTGGTACTGGTGCCGCGGGTGGTACCTTTTACGATCACCGAGGCTCCGTTCAAAGGGGCGCCGTTATTGTCGAGTAGCTTGCCTTTGATCGGTGTTTGGGCAAATCCGGTGAAGGTAAGGAAGAGTAATGTGAGAAGGGAAAAGCAGTGCTTTGGAAGCCTTCGAATGGCTGAACGTGAACTTTTCATAAGCAAACATTTGTGTAGTTAATTGGTGAATGGCTATTTTAAACCGATTGCATAAAGATGCTAACCTTTTTTACTTTTTCATACAATGGATATCACATATTTGTTATAAGTATGTCTTTTTATTTGTTTTATAATTATTTATATGTTTAAATCTTGTTGCATTAAAACTGCTAAAAGTTGCAAACGAATGCATAAATACCTATTTTAGCACATTGTTGCCAGCCTATTATGGCTAGTCCTTTGTCCTTTTCCGATAGTCCATTGGTGCAAGGCCGAAATGTTTTTGGAATGCCTTTCCGAAGTTGCTTCTTGAATGGAATCCTACCATTCGGGCGATCTCGAGGATCTTACTATCGGTGGCGGACAATAGTTCGGCTGCTTTATTCAGCCGGATGGAGTTGACCCATTCGTTTGGGGTACGGCCCGAGAGGGTTTTGATCTTCCGGTAGAGGGTGGGCCGGCTTACGTTCATTCCTCTTGCCAGTACGTCCACATTGAGTCCGGTATCGGCCAGGTGGCCGAGGATAATGGCGTGGAGTCTGTTCAGGAAGGAGGGGTGGTTGAAGGGGCCGGACATAGGATGGGGGATCAGCCGGGGGGTGCGGGTAAAATAGACTTTCAGGCGGCGTCTGTTGGCAAGGAGTGCGCTGATCTGGGCCTGAAGATAGTCATGGCGCAGGGGGAGTTCGATGCAGGCGTCTGCGCCGGATTCGAGGGCGGTGATCCGGGTCTGATGGTCATTCGCCGGGGTCAGGAGGATTGTGGCGATGTGGGCAAGGGCGGGTGTGGATTTGATCCGGGAACAGATGTGAAGTCCTTCCTGGCGGCAGGCCGATGTGGCATTGATGATGATCAGGTGGGTGGCCTGATCGGGGAGCATCATAAACAGGCGTCCGGTGTTGACGGGAAGCAGGTGGAAGTTATTGCCGAGCCATTGGGTAAGCCGATCAGTCCAGGCTTCGTCGAAGTGGACCAATAAGACCTTTTGGATAAATGCCGATCCCGCCGCGGGGGCGGCCGAATCCGTGGCTCCGGTGATGGCGGCTGCAATCATAGTCCCTACAAATCTATAATTAGCAGCTAGTTAGATATGTGCTATTTGTTGAAATGTATAGCACAAATGTTTAAATTCGTTATATTCGACGATCTTGTTCATTCCCGGGCGTCATGGCAATAAAGAATAGTATCATATTCCTGATGTTACTGCAGTTGGCCGTCGGTGGTCATGGCCAGCCAGCCCATCTCAATTTTACATCGCTGACGTCGAAGGACGGGCTTCTTTCCAACACGGTGAATGCCATTTTAAAGGACAGGTATGGATTGATGTGGTTTGCGACGGACGATGGGCTGAACAAGTTCGACGGTACGAATTTTACGGTCTATCGCCATATTCCGGGGGATAGCACCAGTCTCCGGGCCAATGAGGTTCTGGCGCTTTATGAGGATAGCCGGGGTTTGTGGATCGGCACGAGCGGTGGCGCCATCAGCCTTTATGACCGGAAGAAGGACCGGTTTGTGGCCTTTCCGCCGGCGGGGGATTCGTCCGGTCTTGTGTCCAACGCGGTCATCCGGGGCATTTGCAGTGATGGCCGGGGGAAGATCTGGATAGCGCAGTTCGAATCTCCTTATATCCTGGACCCGGGGACGGGAAAGCTGGAAAAGCTGGATCTCGGGTATCCTTCGGGGGCGTCGCGGGGGATCAGCCTGGAGTGTGTGTTTGCGGATAGCCGGGGGCGGATCTGGGTGGGAACGGACGGCGGATTGTTCCTTTATCAACCGGACATGCATACGTTCAGGCATTTCCAACACGACCCTTCCCGGAAGGGCAGTCTTGTGCATGATGATGTGCGGGTGCTGGCCGAGGACGGATCGGGGCAGATCTGGGTAGGGACGACGCAGGGGCTTTGCGTGATGCGACCCGACGAAGGAGACTTTGTGCCTTACCGGGAGATGGACCCGGGCAACAAGGTCCTTGGCGGGATGGCCATCAATACCATCGTGAAGGACGGGGATGGGAAATTGTGGATCGGGACGATGGAGGGGTTGCATGTCCTTGACCCGGCAAGCGGGAAGGTATCGATCTATCTGCCGGATGGCAATGCGCATGGGCTGACGAGCAAGGCCATCAGGAGTATCTATATCGACAGGGAAGGCATTTATTGGCTGGGTACGTATCGGGGCGGGATCGACAAATATGACAAGAACCTGAATCTATTTGATATAAAGTTCAGCGAGGCGGTGGTTACGTCCTTTGCTGAGCGAAAGGATGGGAAGGTGTGGGTGGGTACCGATGGGGGCGGTCTGGATCTTTTCGACAGAGTGACCGGTGAAATAAAGCGAGTTCCTTTGCGGGTGGATGGTAAGGAGGAAGACAAGCTGACGGTGCTTTCGCTGGCCCTTGCCCGAAATGGCCGGTTGTATATCGGGACGCTTGGGGCCGGGCTTATCGTGATGGATCCAAAGACGGGGCGGACGAGGCATATGGCGCATATAGCGGCAGACCAGGGTGGAGCGGGCGCGCCTGGCCATATGACCTTGGGCGGGGATGAGATCTATAGCCTTCTCGAAGACCGTAAGGGGCGGATCTGGGCCGGCACGAACGGGCAGGGAGTTGATGTGCTGGAAGACGACCGGATCGTTGCGCGGTATACGCCGGCGCCGGTGGCCAAGTCTGATATCTTTTTACCGGTGAATGGCTATATCCGGGCGTTGGAAGAGGACCAGAGCGGCAGGATCTGGATCGGTACTCATGGTGGGGGGTTGGCTGTTCTGCGGCCCCGGGACAATCTTTTCACCTTATATAATCAGGGGAACAGCCGGTTGGCTTTTGATAAGGTACATGCCTTACTTTGTGACAGCCGGGGCCGGATGTGGGTAGGAACGTATGGTGGCGGGCTAAGCATGTGCGATAGTGGCGATGGACATTTTATCAATTATACCGAAAAGGATGGGCTGCCGAACACGACGATCTACCAGATAGTGGAAGACGGCCAGGGCCGCATCTGGGTCAGCACCAATACGGGTCTCAGTTACTTTGACGGGCAAACAAGAACCTTTCGAAATTTCACTCCGCTCAACGGCTTACAGAATAACAATTTTGTGCATGGGGCCGGCATGCGGCTATCGGATGGGGAGTTGGTATTCGGGGGGTTGGAGGGCTTCAATTATTTTTCCCCGGGTCAACTGAAGGTCAACAGGAATATGCCCGCTGTCGAACTGACCGATCTGCAGATAGCCAATAAGTCGGTACAGCCGGGTCCCGGATCACCTATCATGGATCAGATCTCCGTTGCCGATGCGATCCGGCTGGATTACAAGCAAAATTTTGCGCTGAGCTTTGTGGCGTTGAACTACACGTTGCCCAAGCGAAATCAATATGCGTATATGCTGGAAGGGGTCGATAAGGATTGGAACACGGGCTCCATCAATACTGCGCGCTATACCAATCTCGATCCCGGGCGATATGTATTCCGGGTGAAGGCGAGTAATAACGACGGGTTGTGGAGTGCGGAAGAAAGGTCGATCGTCATTTATGTGAAGCCCCCCCTGTGGCGGACCGTCTATGCCTATATTTTTTATGTCCTTTTAGCCGGCGGGCTTTTATTTTACAGCCGGCATCGGGGGATTGCGAGGATCAGAGCCAAGTTCCAGCTGGAGCGGGAACGCGCCGAGGTCAGGCGGACGCAGGAGCTGGACCGGATGAAGCTTAAATTCCTTACCAATCTGAGCCATGAGTTCAGGACGCCGATAGCCCTTATTATGGGACCGGTGAACGAGTTGGTTTCGCAACCACCGGAAGCGGGTTCGAAGGATAAGCTCTATATGATCCGCCGGAACGCGAGAAGACTGCTTAACCTGGTCAATCAATTGCTGGATTTCCGGAAAATGGAGGAGCAGGAGTTGAGGTTGTTGCCGGCGCCGGGAGAGCTGGTATCTTTTATCCGCGATGTGGTCCAGTCTTTTTCGGATCTTTCCGGGCGAAAGCATATCCAACTGAATTTTACCAGTAGTATTCCGCGGCTGGATGTATCGTTCGATCAGGATAAGATCGAGCGCATCCTGTTCAACCTCCTATCGAATGCTTTCAAGTTCACCCTGGAGGAAGGGAGTATCTCCGTTGTGCTGGATGCCGGCGACGGGCCTGAGACGGGCGGGAAGAGATGGGTGAGTATCCGGGTGATCGATACCGGGATCGGGATCCCGGCTGACAAGGTGGAGCGGATCTTCGAACGATTCTTTCAACATACGTCGGCGGAAGGAGTGCTGAACCAGGGAACGGGCATCGGCCTGTCGATCGTGAAAGAATTTGTCAGGATGCATGGGGGGTCGATCGGGGTGGAGAGTGAGCCGGGACGGGGAAGTACTTTTACCGTCGGTATCCCACTGGAGGTAGTAGTGGATGAGGGGATGGTTGTCACCGGCGGGGACGACGAGGGGGAGGAAGCAATGGCGGCGGGAAGCGGCGGAGAGGGGGGGGAGGTGGCGATGGCGGAGTCGGTTGAAGGCGAAGAGGCGGCGCCTGATGCCGGGATGCCGACGATCCTGCTGGTGGAGGATAACGAAGACTTTCGGTGGTACCTGAAGGACAATCTGAAAAGGAGTTACAGGGTCATCGAGGCGGCAGATGGGAAGGAGGGTTGGCAGAAGGCATTGTCCACCCATCCGCAACTGATCGTCAGTGATATCAGCATGCCCCATATGGATGGGATCGTGCTTTCGAAGAAATTGAAGGCCGACAAACGTACCTGCCATGTCCCGATCATCCTGCTTACGGCGCTGACCGGTGAGGCGCAGACGGTGCAGGGGTTGGAAACAGGCGCCAACGACTATATCACCAAACCCTTCAATTTCGACGTTCTGCATGCCAAGATGCGGAGTCTGCTTGAGCTGGGACGGAATCAGAAGAGTACCTATACCCGGCAGATGAAGCTCCTTCAGCCGGAGCCGGGTTTGCAAACGGAAGATGAGCGTTTGTTTCAGGCGCTGGCCCACTGCCTGGAAGAGAATATCATGAGTCCGGAGCTGTCGGTGGAGTTTCTCAGCAGACAGGTAGGGATGAGCAGGAGTTCGTTGTACCGGAAGGTATTGGAAATAACAGGAGAGACGCCTGTGGAATATATCCGATCGTTCAAGTTGGAGAAGGCGGCGTTGTTATTGGAGAAAAGCGATCTGACCATTGCCGAGGTCGCCTACCAGACGGGGTTCTCGACGCCTAATTATTTTGCGAGGGCCTTCAAGGCAAAGTTCAATATGCAGCCTTCGGACTATATCGCTCAAAAAAGAAAGTATGGAAAAGTCAAAGGAGACGACGATCTATGACATCGCGAGGGACCTCGAGCTATCGCCTTCTACGGTGAGCAGGGCGCTGAATGATGACCCGGCGATCAGTAAGAAGACCCGGAAGAAGGTGTTCGAGACGGCGGGCCGGATGGGCTACCGGTCCAACCAGTATGCGAAGGGGCTGCGTCTGCAGCAACAACAGTCCCTTGCTATCGGGGTGATCGTCTATGAGCTGAACAGCCCTGTTATGACGGCGGTGTTGTCGGGCATCGAGAAAGTGGCCAATGAGGCCGGATATGGTATTATCATCATGGATTCCGACCGGAGCGGGGACAAGGAGATCGCCAATACCCTAAGTCTTTTTCGCCGCCGGGTAGACGGGGTCATTGCCATTCCCACGGTGGATACGATCAGCCTGGATCATTTTAAGCCTTTTATAGAAAAAGGAATTCCCGTCATTTTCCTGGACCGGGAAGAGGGGCTTCCCGAAAGCATCTCCGTCATCATCGATAATGTCCGTGGCGGCCAGATGGCGACTTCGCATCTCATCGAACAGGGTTGTCGCCGCATCGCGCATATTACCGGCCCGGTCGATCGTCCTGTTCATGATCAGCGGTACAAGGGATACCGGGCGGCGCTGAAAGAAAATGATCTGCCCTTCGACGAATCGCTTTTGATCATCGCCGAATCAACGGAAGAGGCGGGTTCGGCGGCGGCCAGAACTCTTATGCAAATGCGGCCGGCGCCTGACGGAGTTTTTGTTACGAGCGATCTTACCGCGGCGGTTTGTATCCGTGAATTCCTGGACGCAGGTTTACGTGTACCGCAGGATGTTGCGGTGGTCGGATTCAATAACGAGGTCATTGGCAAGCTGATCAGGCCGACCCTGACGACGGTCAATTATCCCGGCATGGAGATGGGGGAAACAGCGGCCAGGAACCTCGTAAAGCATCTTACGGGGATCGGCAACATCGGTCATATCAGTGCCATGACCATCAGGGCCGATCTGGTCGTCCGGGAGTCCTCCCTTAAAAAGGGTATCCCTGTCGTAAAATGACCCTTTTTTATCAGAGCGTGTGAAAACGTCTCAATCTTCGGCAAAACCATTCCCACAGCAAACCAACTTCGGGGTAAACGGCTAAATTGAAGTCGTAAGAAAGCCGAATGCCTGAAAAGAAAAGACTTGCCATTTATGACCTTGCCCGCAGGAGGATGCCGACCATCGGAGTCCTTTTACACCAGTTGGGCGATCCTTTCGTCACTGAAACGCTCAGGGGCATTCAGAAAGTGACGGAGGAACGGGGGTATGACGTCCTACTTGTCCATTCCCAGGGAAGTATCGAGAAGGAGGTAGCGAACACGCGACTGCTGTTCGACTGCGGTGTCGATGGGCTTTTGACCATCGGGAACGGGGTTCCAATCGTTTTTTTTGGCGGGAGCAGTGTGACGATCGACCATGTGCGGTGCGGGTATCTCGGGACCGAGCACCTTATCAGGCAGGGATGCAGGCGAATTGTCCTGGTCACGCCGGGCCGGATGGGAGATTCCGAGGGCTTGCAATACGCGGGATTCCGGCAAGCGCTGAGGAGATGGGAGGAGGGGGTCTCCGGCGAGCGGTTGATCCCGGAGAGTGTGGGTGAAGAGAGCGGAGTGGAGATCGCGGAGCGGGTGCTGCGGATGGAACAGATACCCGACGGGCTGTTCATTGCCGATGACCAGGCGGCTGTCGCGTGTCTGAACAGGCTGGCGGAGGCGGGAGTACGGGTACCCGAGGACGTTGCCATCGTGGGATTGGGTAATGATCTTGCCGGCAGGCTGATCAGCCCCGCGCTCACGACTGTCAACTATCCCGGCTTCGAGATCGGCAGGAAGGCGGCGTCTACCCTGCTGGACCGGCTAAGGTGCCGGAGGGTAGTTGGACCGCGGATCGCGGCCATTGTACCGCCGGCGTTGATCATCCGGAAATCTTCGTTGAGAAACCAGTTCGTCGGGCATTCCTGATATGACAAAAATTCGTTTTACATGAAGAATCTATTCGTTCTTGCCCTTGCGGCATGGCCCTGTGCGCTTGCGGCGCAGGGGGGCAGTTCCGGTGACCGTCTGCTTGTCAACGACTCGGGCTATTTCGAGAAGCCCGGCGTCAATGTGATGGTGTTCAGCAGCCAATACAATGGGATGTTCTTCGACGAGAAGACGGCGGGCATCGAGATCGTCCATCATGGGGTCAGGACGGCTACGGGCGGGGCTGTCAGGCTGGAGCCTACACCGGAGCAATGGGATCTTATCCCGGTGCTGGAGAACCGATCGGTAGACCACGGGCGAAGCACCATCGAGGCCGGGTTGACGTACAAGGAATACAATTTCCATTCGAGGGTGCAGGTGACTGCGAAAGATAAGGGTGTTGAGATCAGTGTCTATCTCGATCAACCGTTGCCTGAAAAGCTGGCAGGTAACGCAGGATTCAACCTGGAATTTCTGCCGGCCGCGTATTTTGAAAAGACGTATCTGGCGGACGGGAAGCCCGGCAATTTTCCTTTGTATCCATCGAGTGAAACCAGGATGGAATCGGCGGACAAGAAGATCCCGCAATTTGCGGGTCATACAACATTTGACGACCGGGGGCGGCATGAATTCATCATTCCTTCGCCGCTTGCCACTGGCCGGACCCTGGTGCTGGCGCCCGAAGATGCCGAGCGAAGGGTGCTGATCCGGAGTACTGATGCCGAGTTGCAGCTCTTTGACGGAAGGAATCTTGGTCAAAACGGCTGGTTCATCGTACGCAGCCTGTTGCCGGCAGGGAAGACGGGAAAGGTGCTCAGCTGGTATCTCGAGCCGAACGCGATCCCAGGCTGGAAGCGAAAGCCCGTGATCGAGTTCTCACAGGTTGGCTACATCCCGGAGCAGGACAAGAAGGCCGTGATCGAATTGGACAAGGCAGACGCGCCCCTGCCTGAAGCGGTTCTCTTTCAGGTGACGGAAGAAGGCAGGGAGGTAGAGAAGCTTCGGGGGCCGGTGCACTCCTGGGGCCGATATCTGCGATATAATTACGAGGTGTTCGATTTCAGCCAGGTCAAAGAACCGGGTGTCTATTTTTTACAGTATGGCGGTCAGCGGACGAATCCTTTTCGGATCAGTCCCAATGTCTTTGCGGATAGTTGGCACCCTACGCTGGATGTGTGGTTCCCGGTGCAGATGGACCATATGGAAGTGAATGAAGCCTACCGGGTATGGCATGGCGCCTCGTTCCTGGACGATGCGTTGCAGGCGCCCGTGAATCGTCAGCATTTTGACGGATACAGCATGGGGGCGTCCACCCAAACAAAATACAAGTCGCTCGAGCGCATCCCCGGACTGGCCGTTGGCGGCTGGTATGATGCCGGCGACTTCGATATTCAAACGGGATCGCACTGCGACGCTGTGCTGGCCTTGGTGGATGCGTGGGAAAAATTCAAGTTGCAACGGGATGAGACGTATATCGACTATCCGACGAGGTATGTAGACATCCATCGACCGGATGGGTCGCCCGATATCTTGCAACAGATAAGGCATGGGGTGTTGAACATGGTGGCGCAGGTGAAGAATATCGGTCACCCGGTGAGGGGGATCGTCGTGCCCAACCTGCATCAATATCATCATTTGGGTGATGGGTCGATGGAAACGGACAATCTGCCCTATAATCCGGGGCTCAAACCTTTTGAGACGGATGGACGGTCGAGTGGAACGATGGATGACCGGTGGGCCTTTACGGAAAGGACGGTCTTCCTGGATTATTATACGGCTGCGGCCCTGGCTGCCGCGAGCCGCGCGCTGAAAGGTTTTGACGATACGCTTGCTACGCAGAGCCTCTTCTATGCCCGGCAACTGTGGCGGGAGGATGATAGTCTCAGCAAGCAGGATACTTCGCGGTTTGCCGCGATGTTCCGGCGGAACCTGAGGACAACGGCGGCGTTGCAACTGTATCTTACAACCCGGGAGGAGGGTTTTTCCCGGGAGTTCCAGGATGGCATCTGGTCCGCATTGGATCGCAGCGTGCAGTTCGGGATGCTGACGGCCCTGCAGGCTGTACCTTATCTGGACGAAGCGTACAAGAACAAGCTTCGGCCCTATGTGGCCAAATACAAGGAGATGAGTGACGGTTATACGCGCCAAAACCCGTACGGCGTACCGATGGCCACCGGCGGCTGGGGCGGAAATGGGGGTATTGTCAACTGGGGGATCACGTGTTATTATGCGCACCGGGTGTTTCCGGATGTTATGAGCGCGGCCTATGTTTTTCGCGGTCTCGACTATCTTTTTGGGTGTCATCCTTATTCCAATATCTCTTTTGTATCGGCAGTGGGAACCCGGTCGAAGAAGATAACCTATGGCAATAACCGGGCTGATTTCAGCTATATCGCGGGTGGCGTCGTTCCAGGGATCCTCATCCTGAAGCCGGATTTTCCCGAGAATAAGGAGGACTGGCCGTTCTTCTGGGGGGAGAATGAGGTGACGGTGGGAATCTGCGCCAATTATATCCTGCTATCGGCGGCCGTGAATGCCATCCAATAGGATACAATTCTTTTAATATGAAAAAAACGGTACTTGCCTGCTGCTTCGTTACGACCCTTTCCTTCGGCGGGATTGCACAGTCTGCGACTATAAAGATCGATGTTGACCGAGCTATATCAGACATAGATGCGAAGATCTATGGAGTGTTCATGGAGCCGATACATTTCAACGGAAGGCGGATGGGTCTGCCGGATTCGGTGGACTTCAATACGCTTTACGGTACTTTGTATGATCCAAAATCTCCGCTTGCGGATGAGAATGGTTTCAGGAAAGATTACATAGAGGCTATGCGCGAATTGAAAATTACCAATATGCGATGGCCGGGCGGCAATTTTCTGATGGGGTATGACTGGAAAGATGGTATTGGCCCGAAAGCGCAACGGCCGACGCGCATCAATCTCGCGTGGGGCGGTGTTGACAATAACCATGTCGGTACGGATGAATGGATGGCCTTGAACAAATCCATCGGCAGCGAGAATATCGTCTGCGTAAATCTCGGTCTTGGATCCATACTGGATGCGGCGTATTGGGTTGAATACTGCAATTATAAAAAAGGGACCACCTATTCCGAGCTGCGGGCGAAGAACGGTCACCCCGATCCTTATCAGGTGAAGATCTGGGATCTTGGGAATGAAGTGGACGGGCTTCCCTGGGAACTTGGCCATAAGAATGCGGAAGACTATGTGGAAACGGCAAGAGAAGCCGCGAAGGCGATGAAGTCGGTGGATCCTACCATTAAATTTGTCGCCTCCGGTTCTTCTTATTATGAGCCAACCAATAAATGGTTCGACTGGAACCGGAAGGTGCTGGAGGGTGTCGGCGACAAGATCGAGTACCTTTCCATACACCGGTACTGGGAAGGCGGCCCCCCTGACAACTACTACAATTATATGGGCAACGGCGCCATGGATTTCGATGAAAAAATAAGTTTGGTGGCGGCCCAGATACGGCAAGCAAGGACAAGGCTGGACCTGAAAAATCCCATCTCGCTTTCTGTCGACGAGTGGGGCGCCTTTGCGAGGAATTTCATGGCGGTGTTACCGATCGCACAATGCCTGAATTCCTTTGTACGGCACGCGGATGTAGTAAAGATGGCGAATTTCACGATGCTGACCTCCCTGTTGTCAAACGATCCCAAAAACGGCACCTTCAAGTCGCCTGTGTTTTACACGTTCAAACTATTCTCCAATAACTGTCTTGGCACATCGGTCGACACGTATGTAGCCTGCGATACTTTTGGAACGGAAAAATACCGGGGCATTCCCTATCTTGACGTTACGGCAGTTTATGTCAAGACAAACGGTGTCGTATATATCAATGTCATCAACCGCCATCAGTCCAAGGCGATTGCTACGGATATTATGGCTGCTTCCGGGGGTTGGACAGGTAAGGCGGAAGCTAGTATCATTAATAGCGACAATCTTCTGGCGCCCTTCAGTTTTGATAAACGATCCCAGTATGGGCCGGTGTCAGAGCCTGTCAAGATGAGCGGTAACAAAATGCAGTACGCCTTTCCACCGCATTCATTCACACAAATAAAAGTCACTATAAACAAAGCACCATGATCAGTAACCTCAGGCAAATACTCCTGTTCTCTCTGGCTTTCCTGGCAGGCACCATCTGCGTGGCCCAGGACATCAAAGAAGATTTCAAGCCGTCCGTATTGAACCAGCCGGGTCAACCCTACCCACAGGTGAACTCACAGGGTTATGTCCGGTTCAGGATTGTGGCGCCTAGGGCAGACAGTGTGAGAGTGAGCCTGGGATTGGGTGGCAAGGGAGGCACGCTCCTTACAAAGGGGGAGGATGGCAGTTTTACGGGCACGACTGCGGGGCCGATGGATGAAGGTTTTCACTACTATCATGTTACGATCGATGGCGGAGTATTCAACGATCCCGGCACACTCAATTTCTACGGTTCGGTCCGCTGGGAGAGCGGCATAGAAATACCGGCACATGACCAGGACTTTTATTCCTTGAAGGATGTGCCGCACGGGAATGTGGTCCAGGTGCTATTCCCTTCCAAAAGCACCAATACGTCCCGCAGGGCATTTGTGTATACGCCGCCGGGTTACAACAAGGACGCAAACAATCGTTATCCCGTGTTATACCTGCAACATGGCTGGGGTGAAGATGAGACTGCCTGGAGCAACCAGGGCCATGCCAACCTTATCATGGACAACCTCATCGCCGACGGAAAGATCAAGCCGTTCATCATTGTAATGACGTATGGCATAACAAACGAGCTAAAGTTCGGCCACATGCGGGAATTTAAAATCGACACGTTTCAAACAGTCCTGACCGAAGAACTGATCCCCTATGTCGATTCGCACTTCCGCACGTTGGCCAACCGGGAAAACAGGGCGATGGGTGGTCTTTCCATGGGCGGTATGGAAACGCACACGATAACGTTGAATAAACCGGAGGTTTTCTCCCAGTATGCGTTGCTGAGTGGCGGTATTTATACCCCGGAAGAGCTGAAAAATACGGCAAAACCCAAGCTGATCTTTATCAGCTGCGGCAGTAAGGAAAGCCCCGGCCGGGTCAAAGAAGCGGCAGATGCGCTTAAGCAGGCCGGTTATAATACGGTCTCTTTTGTGTCTGAGAATACGGCGCATGAGTTTCTTACCTGGAGGCGGAGTTTGTACCAGTTGGCGCCGCTGCTCTTCAAAAATTAAGAATGAAGGGGTATAATTCTCGCATTTCTGGGGTAAAAAATGTTCAATTTGGGCAGCAGGGGTCAAGGGAAGGACATTTTTTGGCTAATTTACCTGAGTAATGACAAGATATTATAAGCCAGAACTGGATATCCTTCGCTTTTGCGCATTTCTTTTTGTGTTTTTTACCCATCGGATGGACCTCGCCCCTATCGATCCGGCAAAATATTATTGGGGCTATCATCTTAGCCTGGTGGGTGTTTTCGGGGTACCGCTTTTCTTTTTTCTGAGTGCCTTCCTTATTACGGAATTGCTTACCCGGGAGCAGGAATTGGTGGGGAAGATCAGTGTCAAGTCCTTTTACATCCGACGGATACTACGGATCTGGCCGCTGTATTTTGTTTTCTTTTTCGGGATGGTCCTGGTGACACAGTTCACAGACAAGTTTGGGCATATTTTGCCCGAGACACAGGCTGCCTTCAGCCTGTTTTCCGGGAACTGGTATATTACCTTCAAGGGGTGGCTTTGGTCGTATCCCATTAATCCCCTGTGGAGTGTTTCTGTCGAGGAGCAACTCTATATTCTGCTTCCGCTGGTGATCTTTTTTACGGGCAGGCGGGGATTGCTCCTTTTCTCCTATTTAGCCCTCTTTACGGCATATGCGGTTGTCGTTTACTATGCCCGAAGGCCTACCAGTGGGTTTAGCGGAGAATGGACAAACAGCTTTGTGCAGTTTCAATTTTTTTCGGCGGGGATCCTTTGTTCGCTTTATCTGAAGGGGATGCAACCCAAATGGAGTGCGGTGACGCGGATTGCGATGTTCGTTGCGGGAGTAGCCTGTTGGTTAACCGCATCTATCGTTTGTGAGATCCATGCGGACTCGCCACATCTTTCGACTGTCGTGCAGGCCATTAGCGGTTGGGGGTTGATCCTTGCGGGGGTCATACTTTTCTTTTTGACTTTGTATGGCGCCGACCAAAAGTTTATGCCGCGGGCGTTGGCCTATCTGGGGCGGATATCATATGGAATGTATGTTTTCCATATAACGATGTTCTGGTTGGTTTATCAGATCTATCAGAAGGAATTGGATGCCTTCAGCAGGAAGATCGGTGCTTATGAGTGGCGAAATGCTGTGGGCTTTGTCATTGCATTCCTTGCGACGGTGATCATTGCCTCGTTGTCGTATAGCTTTTTTGAGAAGCCTTTCTTGCGCCTTAAGAGGAAGTTTACATTCATTCCCTCAAGAGATTGATATGAGTAACAGACATTTATTTATTTCGTTGGTATTTTTCATTGCCGGTCATCATTGTCTGGCGCAGACGGACTCCGCCGCTTTGAAGCAGGACTCGGTGCCTACTTTTTCCGATCCGCCGGCCGGGTTCGACGGGCATCGCGACAAGATCCCTCACGGAACCCTGACAGCTGTTCAATATCATTCGGTGACGCTGGGGAAAACCCGGCAAATGAACGTATATCTGCCGCCCGGGTATACCTCCGGGTCGAAATACCCGGTGCTTTACCTGTTGCATGGATTAGGCGAAGACTACCGGCAATGGACTGAATGGTGCCAGGCGGATGAAATCATCAACAACCTAATTGCGGACGGTAAGATCCGGCCTATGATCATGGTTTTCCCAAACTGCGATACCAAGTTGACGGTGACGGATACGGCAAAAGCAAACCGTTCGGGGCGAGCAGATGGTTTTGCGGGTTACGGAAAGCCATTTGAGGAGGATCTATTGAAAGATATCATTCCTTATATCGATTCCCATTATTCTACTTATGCTGACCGTGATCATCGCGCTATTGCCGGCTTATCGATGGGCGGAGGGCAATCGTTGAATATCGGGTTATATCACCTGGATATTTTTGCCTATATAGGAGGGTTTTCTTCGGCGCCTAATACCAACCAATTCGGCGGGGTGGGTACCCATGTGGAATTGGTTCCGGATAGTAAAGCTGCCACGGAAAAGCTCACACTGCTGTGGATAGCCTGCGGGAATAAAGACGGGCTTTGGGGTGTCAGTGAGCGAGTCCATCGGTTTCTCAGGGAAAAAGGCATCCCTCACGTTTGGAGCGTGGATATTCACGGGCATGACAATTTCGAATGGGATAATAATTTGTATTGGTTTTCCCAGCGTATTTTTCAATCGATTTAAGTCGTAACCTCAAATTGCTATCATATGAACACCCTTTCAAGGAGACGTGCTATTAAAACGATCGTTGCCGGCAGCGGCATCCTGCTGCTTTCTCCCCAAACGCTTTTCTCTGCTCGAAGAGGCGCCAAAGACAAACTGGGCGTAGCACTGGTGGGCCTGGGCTACTATAGCACCGACCTGCTGGCGCCGGCCCTGCAACAAACCAGGCATTGTTATCTTGCCGGCATCGTTACGGGCACTCCTGCGAAGGCACAAGCCTGGCAAAAGAAATACAATATTCCGGATAAGAACATTTACAACTATCAGAACTTCGACAGCATCGCCAATAACCCCGACATCGACGTGGTCTACGTTGTCTTACCCCCCTCGATGCATAAGGAATACGTTATAAGGGCCACCAACGCGGGCAAAGAGGTATGGTGCGAAAAACCAATGGCATTGACGGAGGTGGAATGCACTGCGATGATCGATGCCTGCCGGAGCAACAAAAAGTCGCTTGCCATCGGTTACCGCCTGCAGCATGAGCCGAATACCCAGGAGTGGCGCGCACTGGTGAAAGGACAACGCCTCGGTAAGGTGAAGAAAGTCGACTGCGCGGCCGGCTACCGCGAAAATCGTACGGATCACTGGAAGCAGAAAAAAGAGATGGGTGGCGGCGTGCTGTACGATATGGGCGTGTATGCTATCCAGGGAGCCAGGCTAGGGACAGGCATGGAACCGACGGCCATCCTTTCGGCCCAAACTTCCACGACTCGACCGGAGATCTACAAAAACGGCCTTGATGAAACAACCATTGCCAGGCTCGAATTTCCCGGCGGTGTGACCGCCGACATCAAAACCAGCTTTGGGGATTATATGAATTTCATTGCGATCGGCTGTGATCAGGGGGACATAAAAGTGCAGCCCTATTCCGAATACAACGGTCAGAACGGCACCAGTCCCCTGGGTACTATCCATCATCCATACGAGGTCCCCTTCCAACAGGCCAAACAAATGGACGATGACGCCCTATCCATTCTAGAAAAGCGTCCCATGCTGGCGCCGGGCGAGGAAGGCCGGCGCGATATTCGCCTTGTCGAAGCCATCTACAAGAGCGCATCTTCAAAACAGCCGGTGAGGCTCTGAGCTGCTAACCCTTATTCAGGGCAGGCAGGGTTCGGTATCGGAGATTATTCTCGCGGGACGATTTTGGACACGATCAACCCGACAAGAAAAAATCCGACGAGCATGTCGGCCACCTGTGCCCAAAAAAAGCTGTCGGGGAATTCATACCAATTCCAGTAGATCATACTTACGGCGACACATGAAAGCGCGCCTAAAAGCGTCACGATCCAAACCCGGGTCCAATAACCGGCCACTATGAAAGAAGTGATAAATGCCGCAATCCAAACGGACAGGAAATTACTGATCAACTGGCTGATCAATTTAGCAGGGGAAATAGGATCGCCGCCGACAGGTCTGTACACCAAGATCCCTACGGGACCTGATCGAAATTTTCTCTGAAAAGCTGTTTCCTGATCCCGAGTGGTATGCCTGAAATCCTTTCCCGGGAAGAAATACAGGCCCTTCTCAGGTATCGAGGTTTGAAGCGTCTGAATGACTTTTTCTTCGTTTGGCAGTGGCTTAAAGCCCGCGCCGATAAAAATCACCAAATGGGAGAGTCCTCCCCAGGTGAACATCACTATCCCGCCCAGTAAAGTCGCAGTCAATAGCCGTTTGATCTTCTTCGCTTTCATTTTGTGAGAGTTTGATCTTGTCCAGCAAAGTTGCGGCAGAAAGTCCGCAAAGATGCAGGGACAATGCGACAGAATCACCCGTTGATTGCGACAGGTTCAAAGAAGCGCCTTGAGAAAGGTGAACACTTCGGAGCGATCTGGTCAATTATATGAAGTAACTTCGAAATGGATTAAACCGGCTTTGACAGGCCTGACCCGGAAAGGCCGTCCCGGTCAAAGATACTGTCAGCCTTTTGCTGTATCTCCTCCAACCACATCTGATAGGTAAACTTGTCTGAGGCAATTCGTTCTTTACCCGCCGCCTGCCAACACCTATGTGAAAGCAATTTTATCAACGGAATACATTTACAGAAGGGATCCGTATCAAGAATTTTTTCCGCTTCAGTTCCGAAAAGGTCGGCGGCATCTATGAAGATCACTCCCGGTCTAAAAACATGAACGTGCTCTACGAGGTCATCCGGATCGCAAAGGATGAGGAGGTCATATCCCTTACCGTCGAAAAAGCGCTTCGCTATCCATAGGTCCCCGATATTTTGGCCTATGAGAAGAATTTTTCGGTGTACATCCACCTTTAGGAAAATTGTCATATAAGCTACGGCAATTCTGAGATATTTTACTACAGTCCCCAGCATCCAAACCGAAAATTTTCTAAAAAACGGCCCACGGGAAATAGCGAGACCGCTTTTGTTTGAGATATTGCCGATGCTGACGTCAGATTCTTAAACAAAACAATGCAGCCCGGTCGACATCGGCCGGCAGCGCCGCGCCGGTGAAATCTGACAAATCCGCAACCAGAATTACTGCCCCACCGGGATCTTCATAGGCGCCCATATCCGCGGTGGAAGGTATAGTTCGACGCTGATGTAAAAGCGGGCGCTGAACTCATGTTATTTCCGCCGAAGCTGTTGAGGTAGGCCACGGTCTGACCCTGGATATCGCTGTAGTTGATCTTGGGCGTCCCCGAGCCGACAACGAGGCCCACGCTTGAATTGTCGCGGTGTTGCTGTTAAGGGGAAACCAAATTTATTCAAAAAAGAATATATCCCGGTGTCCGCGATACAAAAGCTCGCTACGACATCACTAGTAATAGTTGGAGACAGCGGTTGAAAAATTCCGCGAATTGGGCTGATGCCCGAGTTTACGTTTATCATTCCATTCGCTGCCCGTCCATTACGGTCCGATTCAACACGAGGGCAAAAATCCGGATATTATCGTCCGCGGCCGGGAACGAAAAGCTGATCTCCCGTTTGCGATTCTGCGAAAACGTAACCTTCGACTTTCTTCCCACCTCATACGCCTTGAGCACCCGCTGACCGGGATTTACCGCAGGAAGCGTAAATACATTGCTTTTGAAGTCGTCCAACAGGAAAACATAGATCGTACTATCACGGTATCCAAATCCGAATTGCCCATCCTTTGGATTCCAGGGACCGCCGAACGTACCGTAGATCGCCTCCGCCCGGCCATCGAGCCAGGCACCTGTTTCTTCCAGCAAATGAGTAACGGCCTTACTGATGACCCCATGACGGTCCGGGCCGACGTTCAACAGCAACGACATATTCCTGATCGTTACATCGGCAATCATCCGCTTCATTCCAGCCAGTGAAATCAACTTATCGGGATCTTCCATAGCCGCAGTATATCCCCATGCACCGCCCATACTCATACACTTTTGCCAGATCTTGCTGGTTCGTACCGGCCCGGTGACAGGTGCACTCCCTTCCTCACTTTCGAAATCGCCCATCCAGCCGGAGCGGGGGTTCACAATAATATCCGGTTGATACTTACGCACCAGCCCCATGAGGCCGAGGGGCTTGCCGGTAGCCAAATCCATTTCCTGGAAATAAGGGTTGACCTGCCATGGATTCGTTGAACTCAGGAATTGACCCGGTTCCCAAAAATAAGCGGCATCGGCATCTGTCCCTTGCTGCCCAAGCCAGCCCCCATCCCAGAAGATCATGTCAATCTTCCCATAATTGGTCATCAGGGTTCTCGTGTCCGCGAAAAGGCCCTCTTTCAGCAAGCGGGCATTTTCTTTATGGGAGCTGTCAGCCGTATAGTTCCACCGGTTTTTCTTTGAGTCCTTACCAGTTACATCAAAATAGCCCGGATATCTCCAATTTATCAAAGTCTTATAAAGACCGACCTTCAGGCCCGCCTTTCGGCAGGCGTCCGTATATTCCTTTACAAAATCTCTATTGAGCGTCTGTTTGCTGCTAAAAGAATTCATATACCGGCTGTCGAACAGGGCATACCCATCGTGATGCATGGTAGTAAGGCACATATATCTCATTCCCGCCCTTTTCGCCAGCGCCGCCCAGGCATCCGCATCAAACTTATCCGCCACAAAATATTCATCCCCGGAACCCGGGTATGCCAGCTCTCTGTATTTATCGATGGGAACCGCGGAATTCTCCATGTACCATTCCCCCCTGGCTGGACCCGCATACAATCCCCAGTGAATGAACATCCCGAAGCGGGCATCAAGGAGCCACTTCAACTTCTTGTTGGGCTGCTGAACGACTCCAAATTGAGACGCAGGGGTACGACCTGGCAAAGGCCGTATTCCAGCCTGTCCCGAATCGCTGTTCAAGCCCAAGTCAATTAGTCTGAAGTCATCGGCCCAGGCGGGATTGTCGCCAGCATTCCGGGGGTGGTATAACTCGACAGTGACCGTGCTTTTTCCGTCAGGGGCAGAGAATTCCCGCTCAACCTTCGACCAATCGGCCAAAGCACTCGCCGCGCTCATCTCGCCGCCCAACAGGTCCTTCGTAGAAACCTGTATCTCGTCCGACCCGCTGGCCGTCTTCAACCATACCGACAGCCTGTAGCGATGCCGGGGGAGAACCGGATATGTCTTTCTCGCATGCGCCCCGGACAGCAACTCCAGGCAGTACTTCCCACCGTGAAAGAGGCGGCCTGTAATCGCTGCGCCATTTTCAGGGGACAACCATTGAAGCGCCGGATTTTCAAAGTCGTCGCCGCCGGCGGAAGCGGGGGCCTGCGATCTTACCTCGAAAACCGAAAAAGCCAGCAAAATCGAAAGAAGAGTCAATTTCATGCGTGTAGTTCTTCAATTAAAAGTAGAGATTATATTCCAAACGGTAATAAGTGTCTTTTATACACTAAATTTCTTACATTTATCTTCAATCTTAAACTATACAAATTGAATCTTTTCAAGGCCGGTTGGCTCATCCTATTTTTCTGTCATTTGTCGGCCGTAAGCTATGAGCAATATATAAACCCGGGTAAGGTCTGGCGGGACACGAATGGAAACCCCATAAATGCACATGGCGGCGGCGTCCTCTTTTATGGCGGCGTTTTCTATTGGTATGGTGAGATCAAATCCGGCAAATCCCGGCTCGTCCCCAACTCGGGATGGGAAAATTACCGTGTCGACGCCGGCGGTGTTTCATGCTATTCATCCAAAGACCTGGTACACTGGAACTACGAGGGCGTAGCCATGGAGTCAGAAAAGAACGATACCTCCAGTGAGATTTACAAAGGCAAGGTCATCGAACGCCCGAAAGTGCTTTATAATAGCGGGACCAAAAAGTTCGTCATGTGGATGCATATCGACGTGCAGGATTACTCGGCGGCGAAAGCGGGAGTGGCTATAAGCGACAGTCCGAAGGGGCCGTTTACCTTTCTCCGGAGCGAGCGACCCAATGGAAACATGGCCAGGGACATGACCGTCTTTCAGGATGACGATGGGAAAGCCTATCATTTCTTTGCATCGGAAAACAATGCAACGATGCATGTATGCCGGCTCAGCGACGACTATCTTTATCACACGACCGCCGAGACACGCATTCTTACCGGTCGCTCGCGCGAAGCCCCCGCCGTTTTTAAGTACGGTCACAAATATTATCTCATTACCTCCGCCTGCACCGGGTGGGACCCTAACATGGCTTCTTACGCGGTTGCCGATTCCGTCCTGGGCAACTGGCAGGAATACGGCAATCCCTGCACGGGTCCGGACGCCGACAAAACCTATTTCGGACAAAGCACCTATGTATTGCCGGCCAATGGTGCCAACGGCCAATTCATCTTCATGGCGGATAAATGGGAAAAAACCGATCTTGAGGATTCGCGGTATCTCTGGTTGCCTCTTACGATGAAAAGTGATGTCCCCCGGATAAAATGGTTCGATCGATGGGATCTTCCCGAAACCCTATCGAAACTTCCTTTTTAGGTAACGGGAAAATTGTTATCTTCCTATTACACCCCTACTATAACAACATGAATAGATGGAGCCGAATTATTACGATATTGATTTTTAGACTTCTTCTGTTCCATGGAGCAGACGCGCAACCCTCGGATATATCCCGGTTAAGAAATACCATGCTTGAAAAGCAGGCGAAGCCTGCTTATACCAGGGACACCTCCTATATCGATATACTGGACAGCCTGGCATATGGCTATTACCGGATCACCGCCGATAGCGTATTCCTGTACAGCAAAAAGGCCCTTGCCTATGCAAAAGAAGCGGGCTACGACAAAGGGGAATCCATAAGTTTACGATTGTTGGGCAACGGCTATGGCCTGAACGGGGATTATACAAATTTACCATCAATTTGGCGATCATGTATTATAGCTGTGCTGAAATAGCAAAAGCGATGAACAACGAATCTATGGTGGTCACCACTGATGATTACATAAGCGGCATTTTAAATGCGAAAGGACTATATAAAGAAGTCTTGCCCTACGCCCTCGCCACAGTCAGATACTTTCAGCGTACTGACGACAAGATGCGGATATCGATGAGCGCCAATTTTCTGGCCAGGACCTACATACATCTCAATAATTTTCCCGAGGCATTGAAGTACGCCCGGCAAGGCCTCGAAGCAGCTACGGCAATAAAATCAGTCCCAGAGACCAGGCTCGCGGATCAAATCCCGGCAGACGCATACGAAGGAAACGGAGATTACCGCAATGCCCTGAAATATTCCAGACTATACAATTATTATTCCGATAGTGTCTTAAACGAAACGATGCTGAAAAAGACGGCAAAGCTGGAGGCGAGATATGAATTCGAGAAAAAAGAGGCCCGGATGAAAGAAGAACAGGATAAAAAAGACACCCTCAATCAGCACAACGTCCGCATCAAGGAGTTGCAGATCTCCATTGCCCTCCTGGTCATCTTCTTCTTAATCGTGCTCGCTTTATTATCGATTCGCAGCAGAGCTATCAAACAAAAAAACAATCGGCTCCTTCAGGAAAACAGTGAAAAATAGAACACCAGGCGATCCAACTGCTGATCAACAACCAGGAAAAAGATAAACTTTTCTCAATCGTCGCTCACGATCTTAAAGTGCCCCTATATTCCTTAAGGCACTGCCTCTGACCAACTGGAGCGTCACCTCGAATTCCCTTTCTGAATGGCTATCGAACGGGGATATCAGCCCACCCGATAGCCGTTGGCTGCTGACAGGCGGGGAATATTTGCCGGAGGCGTTAAGTCTTTCAATAACCTCACCTCCGCCAGATGCTTCTTTCACCGGGATAGATTCGTCTCCCCCCTGATCAGCGTCTTAAGCCCCATGAGGACGACCGACCGGCTATTCGCGGTATCTTCTTCGGGCGTAAGCTACTGCTTTACGAGCGGGACGTTCTTTCCGCACACACTCAGATAATATACGCCTCGTGCAAGGCTGCTGACATCGAGCGCGGCCGAGAGGGTGCCGGCGGCCGCTTGCAATTGCATCACTCTGACCAGCTTTCCCGAACTCTCGTGTAGTTCCAGTAAGACCGGCCCTGGTTGGGCGGGCAACTGAATGTAGACCGAACCGGTCGCGGGATTCGGAAAGACAGTGATGCCGCCCACCGCGTCGATGGTTATAGCGACGATGCGACTATAGGTATAGCCGCCATTACGGTCAATGAGTTTCAGGCGATAATAGTTCATTGAAGGCAGGGGCCGGGTATCGAAGAACGAATATTTTCTTGCGGACCCGGCGGCGCCGGGTATGCCCGCGGAGGCAGGAACCGCCCCGATGCTGTCAAATACAACACCATCGCTGCTCCTTTCGATCGCAAATGTGGTTATGCCGACACCGTTATCCATTGTAAAATCCAATCGTACCTCGTTGCCGGATCTCACGGCTGTCAGGCTGACCATGCCAACGGAGAGGACCGGCAGGCTGGCCGCCAGCTGCAGCGAACTGATCGACAGGGGCGGCAGGGTAATTTGGAGGCTGCTATCGGTGGCCGGCGTTATTGTCGACGATTGCAGAGCGTTGTTGGTATGGGAAATGAATGTCTCCGTATTCGCGGGGAGGTTAGACAGGGAGAGGACCTGCACCGGGCCGCCGGAAATTTTGAAATGAGCAAGATTTACCGTCACCGTTTTGGCGAGGGTAAGTGACCGGTTCACGAGCACTACCGCGAGCGAGTCGTTCGCGTCTGTGGCCGTAGCATATGCGGATACTTCCTGTTCGTCGTCGGAAAGGGCGCTGACGCTGTTCTTTTTATTATATCTGCTGTACAGGTGAAGGGTTTCCCACATTCCATTTTCCCAGCCCCAGGGCGAGAAATATTCCACGTTATGTTTCATGAATTCGCCCAACATGGAACCGTACCACACTGCCTGAGCATTCGGGTTATTGTTGAGGGAAACGGAGGTTTCGGAGATGGCGAAGGAGACCCCATTGCCGGGTCCCATATACTGGTTCAGCCAGTTTTGGCATCTTCCAAAAATATCTTCTATCTGGATCGAATTATCCCATCCGCCATTGATCATATGCACGCCGTTTGCCTCCGGGTATGCATAAGTGCTGTCGAAGAATACGCGGTGGTATTGCAAGACGTCGCTGGTGTTGGTGCTGAAGGGGTAAAAATGCAGGTCGATCACGTCCAGCAGACGAACCCCGGTGCGTTGCTGTTCTTCCGCCAACCGCTTGATAAAGAATTGCAGCCAGGGATAACTTTTGCCGTCCGCGCCCGTCACCATCCATCCTTTCCACGCAAACCATTGCCATTCGTTAGGACTTACCGGGCCGCTTAGTTTTATGCCGGGGTAGAGTGCCCGTGCTTTCTTTGCCACTGCAAAAAACCGCTGCATAAACGATTCTGCATCCAACTGGACCGGCATCACGTCATCGTGGGTACCGTCCCATATTTCCACTTCATTATCCATGTTCCAGTACCGGAGACGGGTGGGATCGAGACCTTGTCCGCCATTGCCGAACCAGTGATTCAGGATGCCCGTGGTAGAATCTTCATTCCAGTGTTCCAGGTACAGGGTGGTATCGCCATTGACCAGTGCCTGGCCCCCGCCCGAGGGGTTGACCACCCCGCCCCCCGCAAGGTTCTGGCCGAGGCCAGTCCAATATTGCGATCGATTATAAGACCAGTCATCGAAATTATGGGATGTGGTCAGTGCGGCCTGGCCTAAAAGCTGGAAGCCCCACATCCCCTGTGCCGCGGGCATATTTTGTTGTAAAGATGCGGCGGCAAAATCCCAGTCATGACTGTACACATTATTATACCAATCGGGATGGCTTGTCAGTTTCAACCGCCAATTGTACTTGGAGAGATTGTTACCGCCATTCTCCCGGTAAAAATTCAGACCTGCATCCTTATACAGCTGCCAGGTGGCCGCGGTCGTAGGGTTGGATGGGTTATCCGAAACGGAACCATTCCTTCCATAGATAAACGGAGAAACCGGTCTTCGGCCGGCCTGGGGGTCCACGGTGACCTGGACATTTTGGGCCAAAAGCGCCTGACTGGCGAACAGGAACAGCAGGGAGACGGCTATTATTTTCATTCGACGGATATTGAGATTTAACGCTCTAAAAATAACCTACGGCAGTGAAATACCGGGTAGTAAAACGTGTAAATTATGATCAGGAGATGCAAATGGCGTTTGCATACACTTTTGCCGGCCGTTTTTCAGGAAAGTTCACCTCCAGGCCGTCCGCCGTCCGGCGGAAAGTAAGAGACTCCCCCGTTGCCAACAGGCGGACCTGATGGATGCCGGCGGGCCACAATGTGCTGCCCTCGGCAAGGCTCCGGATTGTTGCGACGCCGTCCGCGGGCCAATCGAAACAGGTGGCGTACAGCACATCATCCTTCACCGCGAAGCGCCAGTCCCGGGCGGTAAGTGCTGTGCCCTTCCCTTCGTTGAAGCCCGGGCCGGACAGCGGAGCCGGGTTATCGATTGCCGGGCCTTCGCCGAACTTTTTCCATGGGCGGGTACCGTAGATACTTTCACTATTCAGCCGCATCCACTCACCGATCTCGGCAACGATCGCCCGCTCCTTCTCGTCGATGGTGCCGTTGCCCCTGATAGGAATATTCAACATCAGGTTCCCATTTTTGCTGACGATATCGACCAGCATCCGGACCACCACGCCGGCGGTCTTGTAGCCATTGCGGTCGTAGAGCCCCCGATCATAGTGCCAATTGCCGATGCAGGTGTCGGTCTGCCAGGGCAGTGGCTGGATCCCGGTAGCCTGCCCCCGCTCGATATCCCACACCAGGCATTTGCGCTGCTGCTCATCGAGTATCTTCCCCGTGACTACCGCCTGTACGGAGCCCTTCTCTACGATACTCTTGTTGTAAACATGGGCTGCAATCCTCAACCCGACATCGCTCACCGGCCACAGCGGCAGCTGCGAATCATCGAAATAGACCAGGTCGGGATTATAGCGGTCGATCAGCTCGAGGGTCCGCTTATAGAACTTGTCGGCATAAGCCTTCGAAGGCGGGTTCGCTCCGTTGCCCCAATCCCACTGCCGGGAGAGGCCGTCCTTCCAGCTATCCTGGCTCAAGGCATGATCCTGCGCGTAAAGGGCCTGCGGATCGAGCCCTTTCCACCATTTCGCCCGGCCGTCCGCGGCACGCAATCCACCGTCGTAGGGAACGTCTTTAAAAGGCCCGACAAGATCATGGCGCTGGGCCGGCTCGTAAAATGTCCAGGCGTGGGCTGCATGCACGCTCACTCCAAAGGGCAGGTTCTGCGCTTTAGCCGCCTTCGCCCAGCCCGCGATCAGATCCTTGTGCGGGCCGATCGCCACGGAATTCCACGGCTGGTGCGTACTCTTATACAGATCGAAATTATCATGATGATTGGCCAGCGCCATAAAGTATCTCGCACCCGCGCTTTTATACAGCGCAACGATTTCCTCCGGATCCCACCGCTCCGCCTTCCATTCGTTGATCACGTCCTTGAAACCGAAGACGGAAGGATGGCCGTATTTCTCCAGATGGAACTTGTGCTGCGGCGAACCTTCGATATACATGCCGCGGGCATACCAATCCCCCGCTTCCGGCTGACATTGCGGGCCCCAATGTGCCCAGATGCCGAATTTCGCATCCCGGAACCATTGCGGAACCGTGTACGCGGCCAATGAATCCCACGAGGGGACAAAGGGTCCGCCGGCCCATGCACCCAGGCCCTGCATTCCATTCACTCCGCGGCTCAGCAACGTAGCGCCCATGGAAAGTCCTATATTCTTAATCAGCGTTCTTCTATTCATATTATTTCGAGTCAATGGTGAGTACACTACTTTGAAGGCCCCTGGAACTCGCGGTAAGCGTGATCTTGCCGGCGGCGTGTGTGCTCCGGATGACAACCAACGCCTTTCCATGCCAGAGAGCGCGCGCGGAACCCGCGTAGCTATTCGTGTCCGACAGGTCGGCATTTCCAACCCCGGCCAGCGTGCCCGAACCCGCGATCTTAAAATTAAGGCGGATGGTCGAATTGGGATCGGGCGTCCCTTCCTTATCGACCACTTCCACCTGCACGAAGGAGAGGTCCTGTCCGTCCGCGGTCAACCGTCTGCGGTCCGCTGTCAGCTTAATAGCCACCGGATCCCCGGCTGTCCGGATGATCATGGAATCCTGGTGCCCGTCGGCGCCGACTCCAACAGCTTTCAATACCCCCGCGGAGTAGGGCAAGATAAAGCTCGCCTTGTATTTTCCGGCCTCGGTACATTTTTGTTCGCCGACCAGTCTATCGTTCAGGTACAGCCGGACGGCCGGACACTTCGAATACACCTCGACACTCAGGTCCTTACCCTCCCAGCCCGGCCAGGTCCAGCTTTCCCGTGTGGGCCCGACAGACCAAAGCGTCTCCTTTATTGCCCCCGCACCCGGCGTTGGATCGCATACGGTCATGTAAATTTTCTCTTTATTGTTGTTCAGGATATTCCGGTAATGGGACACCGGCTTTCTCTGACCGATAAGATCGATATCGCCGCAGTAGGACCCGTGCCAGGGAAATTGGTCGGCCTCCCAAAATTCGCCCTTGGGCTCCCCCGGGTAATTGTTCTTTCCTATCCCCGATTCTCCCAGATAATCCATCGCCGTCCAGACAAAATCACCTATGAGATAGCCGTTCTGGCGAATGAGCTTCCAATTGTCAAAAACATCCCGCGGATAGGATTCCGTTTGAACGACCACCCTCGACGGCACGCGCTGGTGATCGGATGGCGCGCGAAATAGCTGGTAATTATACCCTGCCAGGTCCTGAACCGCGAAAAGCGGATCATACATTTCCCACTCCTTGTCCCAGGTCGTCATGGCTGAGGTCACGGGCCGGGTGGTATCATATTGGTGGACTTGTGAAACCAGGTTCTTCGCCGTGTTGATCGCCTCGGGCGATTTCCTTTCCAGGATCTCGTTTCCGACACTCCAGAGGATGATCGATGGATGGTTGCGATCCCGGAGCACCATCGAGCCAAGGTCCCGGCGCCACCAGTCGTCGAAGTACCGCGTATAATCATAGGGATTCTTCGCCTGTCGCCATCCGTCGAAGGCCTCATCTATCACCAGCAGCCCGATCCGGTCACAGGCATCCAGGAAGGCGATCGACGGTGGATTGTGAGATGTCCGGACGGCATTGAACCCTGCCGCCTTCAATAGCTCTACCCTTCGTTCTTCCGCCCGGTCGAACGCAGCGGCGCCGAGACAACCGTTGTCATGATGAACGCAACCGCCAACCAATTTCACCGGCTGCCCGTTCAATTGAAATCCGTTTTCGGTTGAAAAAGCAACGGACCGGATGCCGAAGCGGCTAGTAAACACATCTTTTCGCCTGCCGTCCTGGATCAGTTCCAGGCGCAGTTGGTACAGGTTGGGGTTATCCACCGACCACAGCCGCGGTTTATCGACGGTGATCGACGGGCTTACATGGCTTTCACCTTTGGCCGGCAACCAGATGGTCTCCTCGCGGGTCGCCACGACGTGGTGTTTACCATCGATGATACTGACTGACAAACGAATATCCGCTGTCGACCCGCTGCCATTCTTAAGCAACGCATTCACCTTGACCGTCGCCCGGTCAGCGGTGACCAGCGGGGTCGTGACCGCTACACCCCAGGGATCGACGTGGATCGGATCTTTTACCGAAAGGCGTACATGCCGGTAGATGCCGGAGCCGCTGTACCACCGGCAGTTGATCTGCTGCGAATTGTCCACCCGAACGGCGATGACGTTCCGGGCGCTCTGGTTCAGCCACGGGGTGAGATCATATGAAAAGCTGGTATACCCATAAGGATGGACACCGAGCGAATGCCCATTGATGAACACTTCCGCGTTCATATAAACACCTTCGAAAAAGACGGTCACCTTCTTTCCTTTCCAGGCCGGCGGCCCGACGAAAGTCTTCCGATACCAACCGATCCCTGTAGGGAAATAGCCACCCGCGCCTTTCGAGGGGTTCTGCCTGTCCGGCACTCCTTCTATGCTCCAGTCATGTGGAAGATCGAGGTTTCGCCAGGCCCGGTCGTCGAAATTGTTATCCATGGCCGTCTTATAGTCGCCTAACGCAAACTTCCAGTCGTTGTCGAAAAGCATTCCCATCGCATCCTCGCCGTATCGGAAAGGACCGGGGTACCGGTCGCCGGCAGCCCATGCTTGTGCGGTTGCGGTGCGGGCATTGATCAAAAGGACCAAAGCCAACGCGAATAGAGGCATTCCCGGATTGCGTGATTTCTGCATAGTACTGAATAGGTTGTTGAGCTATTTCGTGATGACATCGAATTCTGCGTATCGCGCGGCATCATCGCCGGCTGTATTACGAAGCGCCCGCAGCCGGATGTAACGCCCGCTTACCGGGGTAAATGTTCTAGTCTGCCATGTTGGGTTATTCCGGATATTTGAAAATTCGCCTTTATCGACCAGTTTCCAGTGCGTACTGTCCATACCGATGTAGAACTCATACCCGGTGATGACGCCCGTGGGCCAGCCCTGCTCAGGCAGGTACCGGAATCCGGCCAGGTTTTCGTCCTCGCCGAGGTCGATCGTCAGATCAACAGGCATCTTCTCCTCCTTCGGCTGCCATGCTGTACCCGGATCGCCGTCGATGGCATCGCTTGATTTTGGGTCGGCGCTCATTATCTTCCAATGTTTTCTTGGTTTATCATATATCTCCCGGCTTTCGGTGCCGGCCTTTTTTGAATGGGGATCATAGGCTATTGCCCGAACGACCAGCTTCCCATCGGTGGCGAAGGGCCCTTTGTAATTCAGCGATCTTGCGCTTGGAGGAGTTCCATCGACCGTATAGTAGATCTCCGACTCGGGGTCCACCGGTCTGATAGTGACCTCGCCCGAGGCCGCCCGTGTCACCACCGGAGCGCTTAGCACCTGTGGCGCATTGTAGAGTCCAATGTTGGATATCTGGAAACAGGCCCTGGAGCTTGTGATCGTCAGGCGAACCCGGGTGGCGGTCACCGAATTGAAACGCAGGATGCGTTTATAACCGATGGTCGTCCCCCCCGCCACTTCGACCCATTTGCCACCGACGAGCGCTTCGATCGAAAAGGCCTTTATCCGCTGGCCCAGCGGAATAAATTCCTGGACCAGGAAGCGGTTAAAGGTGGTCGGCCGGCCAAGGTCCAGGGTAACAGAAGCGTTGGTTACGCTGTCGTCGGTGGCCCAATAGGTGCGGTCATCTTTGTCGATGGCTTTTTCGCCATCGAATGCCGTCGAATGACCGCGAACGTTCGATGCTGTCACCTTCGCCCCCGCGGCCAGGTTCATGGCGAATGTTCTCCGCAGCGTGCTTGAGAAGGCCAGGACCGCTTTTTCATCCGTTTCATTGATAAGCCCGTGGCGGTCGATCGGGAAATTGAGCAGCAACGCTCCGTTCCTGCCCTGGGAGCTGTAATAGACATCGAGCAACTGGGGAAGGGTCTTCACGCGGGTGTCTTCGTAGGAATGGTAGAACCATCCCGGGCGGATGGAAGTGTTCACTTCAGCCGGCACCCAGGCATTGCCGTCTTCCAGTCCATAATGCAGCATGTTGTAGGGCACCTCACCGGTGTCCCTCAGCAGGCTCCAGTTCGTCTCGCCGACATTTCCCGCCTCGGTGCCCACCCAACGAAGATCCGCGCGATCGCCGCCGTCATTCCAGATCACGGCCTTTGGCTGCAAGGTTCTGACCAGTCGATAGGTGGTTGACCAGTCGTAATAGGTCTTTCTGTCGATGGTGCGCGTTTCCCTCGCGCCACCGTAGTAACCCGAGCCGCCATTGGCGCCGTCGAACCAGACTTCAAAGATATCTCCATAATGGGTCAACAGTTCCCGGAGTTGGTTGCGGAAGTAGGTGATGTACTCCGGCTTCCCGTATACGGCACTATTGCGGTCCCAGGGCGACAGGTATATTCCGAGCTTCAGGTCGAACTCCCGGCAGGCTGCGGCCAGGTCACCGACGATATCGCCTTTCCCGCCGCGCCAGGGCGAATGCTTTACCGAATAGCCGGTGTATTCCGACGGCCAGAGACAAAACCCCGAGTGGTGTTTGGCGGTAATGATAATGCCTTTCATGCCTGCCTCCTTAGCGATGCGCGCCCACTGCCGGCAATCCAGCCGATCGGGGTTAAAGATCTTCGGGTCTTCGTCCCCGTTGCCCCATTCCTGGTCGGTGAAGGTGTTGACGGACAAATGCACAAAGGCGTAGAATTCCATTTGCTGCCAGCGTAGTTGGTTGGTATCCGGCACCGGGCCGAAGGGTCTGGGCTGGAGCGTGGCTTGCTGCGCATGGCCTGATGACAAGAGCAGGATCAATAGACCCGTCAGGAATTCCAGTTTCATCATTCTCAAAGTTTGATCAGTTTCAGCAAATAAACATCATTTTCGCGTAGCTCCAACTCCCTGAGAAACGGTCCGTCTCCTGTCAGCGTCACCATCTCCCGGGACAATGGAGCGCCGCTGTTGCGATTTTTTATCTGGTCGACCTCTTTCCTGGTAAGTTGCACCGGTCTGCCGAGTGACAGATAAGTGGAATAGGCATCATTACTCCCGTATCCGGTGTTGTAGACTTCCAACGCATATTTTCCCGGTGGCACCTGGTCAATGCTTATTTTGACCCGGCCCTTTGCCCGGGCGGGAAGATCCCGGATATAATAATCCTGGTTATTTACCGAATCCACCGGTTGGCTAATAGTAAAATCCCAGACGAGGGCCTGGATGTTTCCGGCTGTGTCCTTGCACACCCATGAGGAGGAATCTTTATTCATCAGCTCGGTATTTCCCAGCTGGTTCATGAACTGATACGCATAGAATACCGGCTTGTTGATCCCCTGGATGGTCAGCATCCCGAATCCGCCGTGAAAGGGAGTAAACCTGGGGCCCGGTTCTTCGAAAATATCGGTAAAAACCCAGTACGACATGGAACTCGCGGCGTTGCCCACCTGTCTGAGCTTCTGCAGCACGTAAGGAGCCTCGATGTAGCTGTCATGGATCGGGTCGGCGGGCGTATAGGAGGCGCTCCATTCCGTATAATGAAGTTCCAGGCCCGGCATTGGCGACTGGCTGATCTCTTTCCGGGACTGAAGGACATCCCCGCTCAGGCTCATCCGATTTTTGTCCAGTACCGTGCCGGAGTTGCCGTATTCGTCGAGGAATCCCTGCTTTACGCCGTAGGCGTGCGTGCTGATAAAGTCCAAAGGCACCTTATTAGCCTGACAATATGCGATCATCTCCGGCTCCCAGGCAGCACCCGCCGTCGCCGGTCCGCCCACGCGGTATGCCGGGTTGACTGTCTTGATCGCCCGGGCGCTATAAGTATACAGTTTGAAGTAGTCCTGTTGAGTGCCGGCCCAAAAACCATCCAGGTTCGGCTCGTTCCATACTTCAAAGTACCAGGTCTTTACTTCGTCGGCGCCATACCGCTGCGTAAAATGTTCTACCAGGGCCCGGACCAGCCCGGCCCATTTTTCATAATCCTTCGGGGGAGTGACATTTCCCCGCCACCAGAATATGGTCTTGCTTCCGCTGGCCAGGCGGGAAGGCATAAATCCCAATTCCACAAAGGGTTTCATCCCGATGCTGTGCAGGAAGTCGAAAAGCGCATCCACATACATGAAATTGTACTGCGGCATCCCGTGACTATCTTCCGTGTAGACCGCCATTTCGTCGCCCAGCAGTCCATGCATGCGTATGTACCGGAAACCGCACTCTTTCCGGACGTATGCCAGTTGCTGCTGCCAGTCGGCCCGCAGCCCTTCGGCGGCCCTACCCGCGCCCACGCAGGCGTTGAAAAAGGGATTCAAGCGTCCTGCTGTCTTGTTGAAATTGACGTGAATAAGCCGTTGCGCATTCGATGCCCCGTGAAGGCATAAAAGAAGGACGACAAGTGTTGCTCTCATAAGTTTTTTGGATGTTTGTTTACTGCCCGGACCCCGACCGCAACGAATCCAATACCTGTTGGTCGAAGATGACGTTGTTCTTCCGGTCGACGAGATCATAGTACGCGTCCCAAAAGAATGCGGGAATAGCGTTTTTCCTGGCGGCCTGCGTAACATATTTAAAGAAATGCGCTCTGGAATTCAGGGAAAGGATCGAATCCTGCGGGTGCCCGGTGAGGGTGGCATTATGCCGCGGCACGCCGAATTCACCAATCAAAACAGGGATCTTGTTGTCTACAAACCTTCTTTTCATGTATCCCCAGGTACTATCGATATTCGCCTCTTCGGTATTGGCCGTCGCATTCCTGGCCGGATCGTCGGTCGAATGATAATTGGCGCCCCAGTAACACCATTCATTGCCCCAGGAGGCATCCGCGGACAGGATACAAAAGTTGGGCGGCGAATACCAGTGGACTTCCAGTACCAGCTTATTGGGCACCGCATCGACCGGCATTCCCGGCACCCCGATAAAATAGTCGGCCAGGTCCACCGAGGTGGAGGGCGCCTGAATAACCAGGGTTCGATTGGCATTCTTTCCACCGGTGGATCGCACTGCATTGATAAAGATCTGGTGGTAGTTCTCCAGCAGGGTGCTGGAAGGAAGGTCGGTAGCATTCGGCTCGTTGGCGCTTCCGAGCATCAAATGTTCGTCAAAGTCCCGCATGGCCGTCGCTATCTGTTCCCAATACGCTTTTTGTTTTGCCTTGATGGTATCCAGCCGGGCGCCGGTGGCAGTACAATCCAGCCACCCGTCATTCACGTGGTCATTCAACAAAATATACATCCCGTCATTGATACAGTATTGTACCACCTCTTTGACCCGCCGGAGCCAGGCGGTATCGATGGCCGCGGTAGCCTGGTTGGCGTGACCGTTCCAGGCGCAGGGGATGCGGACGGCATTGAAACCGCTGTTCTTTACCAGGTCGATCAATGCCTGCGTAACAACGGGATTCCCCCACCCCGTTTCGCCACCTGGGGCCTCCAGGCTATTGCCGATATTCCACCCCATCTTAATGTTGGCCATTAACTGGGCGCCCGTGCTGCTCATCCCCGTCCCATCGGAGGCGATCGGCGATGTATTATACGATGGAAAGATCGGCGGGAATTGTATCACAGTGATCCGCCGGCTTTGGTCGTCGGCAAAATTCACGGTCAGCATTACCGAACGGGTGAGGCCGGTTGCATTTGCCGGCGCCGCGAGGTTAATCACCGCATTGCCGCTGTTGCCCGAGGACGGGCTGAGGTGCAGCCAGCCGAGGCCGGTGGTGTCGATGGTCCAGGCCGCTTTTGAGGTAAATTTCAAGGCGACGGTCCCGCCGTTCCCGGGTATGGTATCGGAGGTATTGGAAAGGGTAGTCGGGGAGGTCGTTGTTTCGGTCTTGTGGCAACCCAGTGCCGCGAGGAACGAACAAGCGATTATGATTCTTTTCATATTCGTTTTATTGTTTGATCTGTACGACTCTTATATTATCGAAGGCGCCATAAAATCCGGTGGCTGTCGATGAAGAGCTGTAGTTATGAATATACATCGTGCACGAGTTGGAGCCGGATGAACCGGTGAGATCGGTGATAGCGGACAAGGGTACTCCTTTCCCATCGCCGAGGGTAGCATCCTTCGCGCGGAACGCGGTCAAAGGAATGGTCGCTGTTATCCACCCTTTGGTAGTGATGGGCATCGTGGTAGTCGGCGTCATTTGCCAGGGTTCCCACCGGAAGATATAGGTGCCGAGTCCGCTCTGGATATCGATCGTCCCGCCATTCCAGCCATTGGGAATGCTGACTTCGAATTTAAATGCCCAGTTAGCGGGAGGGTCGCTGAGATGGGCCGTGGGCACCCATTGTGTTGCATTCATGAGTAAAGCATAGCTCGAATAGGTATTCCCTTCTCCGCCGGACAGGACGGCCGTTTTCAGTCCGAGGTATTGGCTTGTATTACCCGGGAAGTCGGGATTGTAGGGAGGCCAGCCGCTGCTGGGGTTGCCACTATACAGGCTGGCGCCGCCCCACCAGGCCCAATTAAAATTACCGCTCCATTCCCAATTCGAGATGGATCCGGTTGCGATGTCATTCACGTTGTACACGGTAGTGGCTGTGCCGAAAGGGGTCGTCACCGATACGGGCCCGGGTTGCGTCAGGGTGGGCAGAACGAAGCCTACCGAGCTGCCATCGGCGGAGGAAGCAAACGAGCTGATGTTGGCGCCGGCAAAGGTCAGCGTTTGGATATTCTTCAAATAGGTGCCGTAGACGTACACGGAATCGCCGGGATTTGCATTTTCGTTGGAAATGGCGGTAATCGTGGGTGTAGCCACTATCTGGAAGGTGACGGTCCCGGTCTTTGTTGCTATGACAACCTGCTGGTTGGTCGTTTGGGCAGGCATGACAAAGCCAATCGAAGTGCCGTCGGGGCTCGATCTAAACGATGTAATGTTCGTTCCTCCGTAAGAAAATTGCTGAACCAATACGAGGTTCGTCCCCAGGATAAAACAGGAATCGCCGGGGTTGGCAAAAACATTGGAGATGGCCGTGATCGTTGGCGCTGCCGGGCCCAATTTGAAAGGGAAGGTCGTCGTACCTGCCGCGGTGGTGTATTTTATCGTATAGAGCTTATTAGTATCTATCGTGGTGAATCCGATGGCGGGGATCTGGACTACCGCGCTGGTCGATGAGAACAGGCCATTGTTGAAGGAAGCCGGAACGCCGTCGAATTCTATCTGGACGGCATTTTGCAGATGCACTCCCGTAATCACCACCCATTGGCCATTTGGCGCGAGGCTGGTAAACACGGTATCGTTTGGCGAGGCTACATAATTCCTGACGCCGGTGATGGTGGGAGGAGCTCCGGCATCTTTTTTACAAGCCGGAAGGAAAGCCACCGTGAGCAAAATCAGCGGCAGCACTAACAAGCGGCTAATTGAAATATTGTTCATAGTATTCCTATTTTACGTAGTTGAATTAATAATAAGGTACGGGAGGTTGTACGAGTTTCGGATCGGCCGTGAGTTCGGAGGCCGGGATCTGCATGGTAAATGCGCTGATGGTTGCCGGAACGATCGTGGGAGCGGTGGTGGTATCCGGGGTGGCCTTGCGTGCGGCAGGATCATAAGAGAAGGTCATCCGTTGCTGGTTATTGATGATCCCTACGGCCTTGTCCGGGTTGTAGTAGGAAAGTCTTACGAGGTCCAGCCAGTATTGTCCCTCAAAACCCAGTTCCACCCTTCTTTCCCGCATGATGGTGTCGGCATCCAGCATAGGAGCGGGATCGACGCCGGCCCTTGCGCGCACTTTGTTAAAATACAGCAAGGCATTCGCATCGGTGGTACTGGCGTTGTTGCCGAGGATGGCTTCGGCATATATCAGGTACACATCGGCCAGACGGAGAATAGCGTTGTGTTCGGGAGACGACCAGATATCCATTGTCGGCGAGCTGTTGTCTTTTTCGTTGCCGATGATATGCTTTTTCATCGATACCCCGGTTGCCGTATAACCGCCGGCGGCGGCATTCAATTCGGGATAATAATCCCCGTTGCGGAAAACGGTGGCCAAGCGCCTGACGGTATCTTTCCAGGTGTAGTTCTGGTAAAAATCCCAGGTGGGTTTCAAGGCGGTCCATGCACCTGTGTTCTGGGGGTTTATAGAACTGCTGGGCGCGAAGGTCAGCCAGGAGTTGCCGTTGCCATAACCAACCCCTGCTGCCCACTGAAGCGCGAAGAGCGATTCCGGGTTGTCGTTGTATTGCGCTCTGAAAAGATTATAGTAGCTGGGGAACAAGGTCAAGCCGCTGTTTTTGCATACGTTGCCGGCATATTTTTGGGCGCTGTCCAGCAGGGCCTGGCTGCGGGTCCCGCCGCTTTGCCCCAAGCCGGCCACTGTTAGATACACTTTGGCCAGCATGCCCTGTGCCGACCAGGTGGTTACCCGGCCCGTTTGATCCGAAGCGGGGAGGTTTTGCGTCGCGAAGGTGAGGTCGTTGATCACGAATTTATAGACGTCCGAGACGATGTTCCGGTTGAGCAACGGATGGGCGATGAGCCTGGTATTGTCCTCGATGATGGGCACCGCGCCCCAGTAGACAGCCAGCTGGTAGTAGGCCACGCCACGGATAAAGCGGGCTTCGGCAGCGGCCGCATTTTTATCGGCAGCGGAAATAGTCGGGGAGGCTAGTTGTTGTATCGCGCTGATGACGGTATTGCATTGTGCTATCACATTGTACAGGCCGGTCCAGCCACTGGATATGACGCCGTTTTGGGCGGTGATGGTGCGTGTGAACAGCTGAACGAGGTCGCCGTTATACGCATAATACGCATTCCCGCTGAGGACGTCGCCGAGCTGCAATAAGGCGCCGTTATGCCATGCCCACCACGGCGATCCGCCGTATAGGCTTGCCGTGGCCAGCCGCAGATCGGAGGTGGTTTTGTAATAAGAAGTAGCACTTATCTGGGAGGTCGACGGACGTTCCAGGAAGCTCCGTTTGCAAGCCGCGATTGTTGCGGCGAGAAGCAGAATGACTATAATTTTATTGTTCAATCTCATTTTTATGCTCTTTATGCGTGATTGCTTACTTGGCAAAGGTGATGTTGGCGCCGATGGTATAGGTTCTGGCCTGAGGATAGTAACCCTGGTCCCAGCCTGCCTGCAGGGGATTCCATGACCCAATCTCCGGATCCATGCCGGAATAGTTCGTAATGATAAAAGCATTGGTCACGGTAGCGAACACGCGGAACGACTGGAGGCGCAGCATCGACAAAACATTTTGGGGCAACCGGTAGCCCAGGGTAATATTTTTGCATCGCAGGAAGGAACCGTCCTCGATGAACAGATTGGAGGGGCGGTTATTGTCGTTGGTGTTGTCGTTGCGTAAACCTACGACCGTTGTTTTCGGGTTGGATACGTAGGCGTTGTTGATATCGTCCGCGGGGCCGTTAGGATTTATCGTCATCACTCTCGCATAGTTCAACACCTTTGAGAAATAGTTGGTGTTGTTTTGCGAGTTGGTTTGCGAGACCGCGATCTCGTTGAATACTTTGTTGCCGACGCTGCCGCTGAAGAAAATATTGAGGTCGAAGTTCTTGTAAGTAAACGTATTGTTGATGCCAAACTGGAATTTCGGGATCGGGGAGCCCAGGAAGGTCTGGTCCCTGGAGTCGATGACGCCGTCGCCATTGAGGTCTTTGAACTTCCGGTCGCCGTACCAGATGCCGCCGCCTGCCGAGGATATGGGATAGGGCTTGCCACTTTGGTCTACCGGCAAGGCATGTTTTTGAAAATCGGTTGGCTTTGAATACATCCCGTCGAATATATATCCATAAAACTCGCCGATGGGCCGGCCGACCACCGTCTTTTCGATAATGTCGTTGATGACATAGGACTTTTGGCTTAGGTTGGCCTGTTCGCCGGCGCCCAAGCTGAGTACTTTATTGATATTGCGCGAAACGGTAACATTGGTTTTCCACGTAAAGTTCCTGGTGATGATATTGGTGGAGTTGACTCCGAAGTCAAAGCCTTTGTTGCTGACGGCGCCGACATTGACGTACGGCGCCGCCATCGATCCCGGTGAATAGCCGGCGGTGGTACCGGAGTACAGCGGGAGGGGAATCTTTAACAAAAGACCATCCGTCTTCCGGTAGTAAGCGTCGAAAGAGAATCCAATCCGGTTATTGAGAATAGAGGCATCCAATCCTGCGTTATAGTAATTCGTTTTTTCCCATGTTACCTTAGCGTTTGCCAGATTGCTTTGAAACTGGGCGATACCCGACAACCCGTTGGCCACCGATTGAAGTTGGGTTACATAGGTGTTGCCCGGAATACCCTGATTGTTTGTCAATCCATAGCCCAGTCTCAATTTCAATTCGTTGATAGTGGTTATATTCTTCAGGAACGCTTCGTTATTGATCTTCCAGGCAAGCGCCCCCGACCAGGTCGTTACCCAGCGGTTATTGGCGGGAAAATTGGAGGACCCATCGTTGCGTACGTTACCGGTAAGCAGGTATTTATCCATCAAGGAAATATTGATCCGGCCGAACCAGGATTCCTGAGACGAGCCCAGGCCATTATCGCCCGAGTTTCTGGCCGTGGTCGCGTCGCCCGAGCTAACAGTTTGCACATTGTTCGAAGGGAAATTCGACCGGCTGCCGTAGAGACTCTCGAAATTCGACGACTGCGCTTCGTGTCCCGCCAGGGCATTGAGGTTGAAATTGTTGAAATAGTGCGTATACGTCAGGTAGTTGCGGAGTACGGAATAGATATTTTGGTTGCTGGACGAAGAACCGCTGCTGGTGCCGTTGGTCACTTTGCCAAAAACGTACGTCGGGGTGAAGTTATCCAGCGTACTGAAGTCGAAGTTACCGGACACCTCGCTACGGAAGGAGAGGTCTCTATAAAATTGTATTTCCGCATAGGCATTGCCGAAGAGTTGGTTTCTCTTCCGCTGATTTTTGACCAATTCGGCCAGCCCCACCGGGTTGGGGACGGCACTGATCCAACCGTTGGTGTTGGTGATTCCGCCCCAGGAACCGTCGGGATTTTGAACTGGGATGTCGGGTGTAAGATTAAACGCGGTATTGATGACACTGGAAGCCGTGGCATTCACGTTCTCAAAAATATGCGCCATCTGGAGGCTGGTTCCCAGTTTCAGCCAGTTGGTCGTCTTATTATCCAGGTTCAGGCGGACGGAGTAGCGTTGAAAATCCGAGCCGAGCGCCATGCCTTGTTGTTCGAAATACGAGGCCGATAACAGGTATTGGGTCCTGGCATCGCCGCCGCTGACGGTGACGGCATGGTTCATTTCCGGCGGTTTGCGGAACAAGGCCTTCTGCCAGTCCGTCCCCGGTCCCAGGTATTTAGGATTCGCAAATTCGGGGCGGGAATCGAAACCCCAGACCTGTGCGCGGGCGTTAATAAAGGTAGCGAACTGCTGCAGGTTCAAGGTAGGGAGTTTTTTTGGGAGCTCCTGGTAACCGGCATAGGCGTCGTAGTTGATCTGTGGTGCTCCTGCCCGGCCTCTTTTTGTCGTAATGACGACTACGCCGTTGGTCGCCTGCGAACCGTAAATGGCGGTAGCGGAGGCGTCTTTGAGCACGTCAATCGACTCTATTTCACTGGGGTTGATCGCGTTCAACGGGTTGGAACCGTTGCCGGGATCGTTAACCGGTGGGATGATGACCCCATCGATTACATACAGCGGCGAGTTGGTGCCGCTGATGGACGATACGCCGCGGATCTGGATCGATACGCCGCCACCCGGTTGTCCCGATACCTGTTGCACGACGACGCCGGCGACTTTTCCCTGGAGGGCCTGGTCGAAAGTCGCAGGTTGGGTTTTCATGAGTTCCGCGCCGGAGAGGGAAGAAATGGCGCCGGTAAGATCCGGGCGGCGGACTTTTCCATACCCGATGACAACTACGTCGTTCAGTTTGCTCCGATCTTCGATTACCAGCCGGATATCGCCGACGGGGCGGGTCCCTACCCTGATCTCCCGGGTTGAATACCCGACATAACTGACGACCAACACATCCCCCTCGCGGGCGTTGACCGTGAAGGATCCGTCTTTATCCGTCTGGGTTCCCCCGGCACGGCCTTTTACCGTGACGCTGACTCCCTGCAGCGGTTTGTCGTCGGGGGCCATCAGCACTTTTCCGGTGATTTTTTTGGAAGGCGGCGAATTTTGGGCAAATCCGCCGGTAGAAAAGAGAAGGAAAATGAGCATGTAACATAACAGGCCCATCATTGCTCTTTTGAGTAATCGCTTTTTCATATGCAATCGTTGGTTTTAACGTTTAGGCCGACAACACGCGTGCGGGGTAGCAAACTGTTACCGCATCGAATCAAAAATATATTTATACGTCGACAGGCAGGGTTATAAAACTCGCAAATGATGGTACCGGATTGTTATCCGGAGGGGTATGATCCTGTTATTTTTCGGGTATCAACCGTTGAATTTTGGTATCAGTCTTTAATGGTTTGATGAGCGGGCGTGAGTGTTCCTACGAATCCGCCGCGGGGTAAACAGTTGACCTCCGCTTTAGTGCCCCTTTTTACGATAATCGTTTGCGTGCTGAATTCCTTTGCGGTCGCCCCGTCGCGAATGAGTGCGAGTTCGTAGGCGCCGGGAGGAAGGAAATCGAAACTGAGCCGGAGGTTTTGCGGCTGGTCTTCCCCATTCAGGCCGCCGAGATACCAGGTTCTTTCTTTGCGGCGGGCGAGCACCACCCGCTTCCCGGGAAAACCGTCGACCAGCCGGATTTCATCCCATGCGACCGGGACCGTCATGAGGAACTGACGCGCCGCAGCGGGAAGGGCAGCGAAACCTTCCGGCCGATCGGCAAAATGCTGCAGGCCGGACTCGAACACAACAGAAAGTGCCAGCTCGTGGCCATAAGTCGTGGTATGGTGAAAACCGATGTCCGTAAAGGTCACGGGGGTATAATCCATGGCGCCGACGACATTCCGTGTAAAAGGTAAGGTCGCGTTATGTTCTGCGCCATGCTGCGTCAGGATGGGCGCGTAGCCATACCACTCCGCGCCATAGACCGCCTCCATCGTCATGAGATTGGGATAGGTGCGCTCCCATCCCTTGGGGATGGTCGCTCCGTGAAAATCTACCATCAGATGATATCTGGCCGCATCTTCCAGCAAATCCAGATAATACGCCATTTCCTTTTGCCGGTCGTCCTCGAAGAAATCGACCTTGACGCCGGCTACGCCGATGCTGTTCAGCCAGGCAAACTCCCTGCACCGGGCTTCATGCGTCGATAGTCGCCCAAAGGGGTCGAGGCCGACGCTCGAATTCAGCGAGTCCCGGGAATTGTACCACATCAGCGGTTTTATTCCCTGACTCCGCGCGTAGGCCACCGCATCCCCGATGGTTCCCCCATTGGCCATCCGGTCCCATTCCCAGTCGATCAGAACATAGGGCCAGTGCATCGTTTTGGCGAGGTTCACATACTCGACTATTCGTTTGTAGTCTTTCGAACCATGGTTATACGCCCAGTATACCCAGGCCACGGGTCCGGGGTTGATCCAGTTGGTCGTATCGATCCGGGATGGTTCGCTGAGATCCGTCACCAGCGTCGACTGGACGATGTCCGCGAGGCTGCCGATCATGAGGACGCGCCAGGCAGATCGCCAGCCCGGGCCGGCAGGGATCGCATTCTCGGGCATTGTCACCTTATAAACGGAGTCGGCCGCGAAGTTGGAAAGGCGGGATGCGCAGTTCGCTCTTGAAACATCTGCTTCCGTGATGAGAACCCAGAGGGGATCGTGCTGCACTTTGTACAAGGCCGGGAAGCCCCACTGCTGATGGTCCGGGGCATCCGCCTTGCCGGTTGTCGCGGCAGGATAGAGGGCTTCATAGGGCGAGGTGTATTGTTGCATCCATCGTTCCGTTCCTTCCGGAATGACGAAGGCAGTCCGCTCGCCGGTCACAAGGCAGCTGTCACCCGATTCGTGAGGGAGTTCGTAGCGGAAGGCGACCCCGTCGTCGTAGGCCCGGAAGACCAGGTCGAAGAGCCGGCCGTTTGCCCCCTTGAATCGGAATGTATTTTCCGTCGCCTCGTTTTTGCAGTCGCGGCGTTTGCCGTGGATCAGGCGATACTGCTCGGCGATCTTTCGCTGGCTCACGAGACCGGCATAGGTCAACCCCCGGGAGAAGTCTGCCTCATTGGTCAGGAAGCCCAAGGCCGATCGGGGAATAGCACGAATGGCGGCGCTCTTGCTGACGGCGTCGATACGGTAGTATAATGCGCCACGGGTATCGAGTTCAACCGTTGCCGTGATAGCGTGGTTGGGGGACATGATAGGTAAGGTAATGGGCTGCGCGACAGCCCTGGGTTCGGTAATGCCGGGCCAGTCATCGGTTCTGAACGGTACGGCAGGTAGTCCTGCCGAATTCACAAGGTTGCACTCCGGGTTATCGGCCCAGGCATATCTTACGGCTTTGGGCGCAGCCACCTGGCCGGAATGAATGATCATATCGTCTCCGTGCACTGTTGCGTCCGCCCAATGGAACTGTCTGTCCGAACCGGCGATTGCGAAGCCGGTGACCGGCTTGCCCTCTTTTCCTGTCAGTCCTGACCCCGTGTTGACAAAATGGATTCTAATCCGGTTGCCCTGGATGGTGTAGTGTTTATAGGTAGGTCCTGATGCGATGACCGATTGCCTATAGACCAGCTTTTCGGCACCGAGCGCCAGCCGAAGTCCCACGTCCTGTTTGTCGGTGGGATGGATATTATCGCCTTCGCCGATGTCGATCGCGCATGCCATGGCGGTTTGCCGTTGTGAAAGCGCCATCGCCTGAGCTTCGCGCAACTCGGCCCATTCGCTTTCTGCGGGAAGGGGTTTCCGGCTCTTGAAATTGGCGAGCTGGACGAATAAGAACGGAAGATCGCCTTGTCGCCATCTTTCCCGCCAATCCGCGATCAATGAAGGAAACATTTTCCTGTAGTTATAAGCTTCGGCATCATTGGCTTCGCCCTGGTACCAGAGAAACCCGGTGATGCCGTAGGGGACCAGGGGATTGATCATGGCATTGAACAGGACGTCGGGATAATACTGGTAGTTGTGTATAGTCGGCAGTTGCTCAATATCCTTGTTGTACCGCCATTCCCCGGCCAGGGAGATCTTGTCAGCGCCGTCGGTAACATATAGGTCTTCGGCCGGAGCGTTTAGTCCTCCCCCGCCCCAGAGCATAGCCATCCTGATCGAAACAGTATTCTCCCCCTTGCGAAGAATTGCCGCCGGGATCGTGTATGTATGACGAGGAGCAGCATTCCAGACATTTTTGCAGATCTCGACCCCATTGAAATAAAGAGAATAGGTCATTTCCGGATGCCCGAGATCGACGCTCAGGGATTTTCCCGAAAAATCGGCCGGCAGCACCACTTTTTTGCGCAGCCACATGATCCCCTGGTAGGGACCGATGCCAAAGTCCTTGATCAACCGGGGCATATCGACCTTTGCCCAATGAGCGTCGTCGTATTCAGGCATCGGAACACGCTTATCGGAATTATCCTTCGGATGGTAGATCCCGTCCCAGAAGGCGCCGATATTCAGGCTATCCTGCAGAAATTGATGTTCATCGAGCGTATCGTTTGCAAGGGCGGCACTCCGGGTTATCGGCGAGGAGAGCAACTTTTCCTTGCTTGTCCAGGCCTGAATGGGCGTTCCGCCCCAGGTGGTTTGAATGATCCCAATGGGCACATGATGTTCCGCATGGATCTTCCGGGCAAAGAAGAAGGCCACGGCCGAGAATTGCTTTACGCTGGCGGAATCAGCCAGCTTCCATCCGGCCGCACTGATATCGGTTTGTGGGGTAAGCTTTATCGCATGGTCGACGTTCAGCAAGCGGATGTCCGGATAAGCCGCGTTGTCGAGCTCGCTGGCGGCATTCTTTGCCTGTTGCACCTGGAACTCCATGTTCGATTGTCCCGATGCCAGCCAAACGTCGCCGACGAGGATATTTCTGAATTCGACTCGGCTCTCCGGCCTTTCCTTTTCGGTAACGGACAACGTATAGGGTCCCCCTGCGGAAAGTTTGGGGAAATGCAGCATCCATTTCCCTTGCTGGTCGGCCGTTGCGGCAACTACCCGATCGGCAAGTTTTCCGATGACGGTCGCCCCGGGGCTCGCTTGTCCCCAAACGGGGATCGGGATATTCCGCTGCAATACCATATTATCGCCAAATACTTTTGGCAGGCTCACCTGATGACTGAGTGCCACCCTGGCCGGCGCGATGCCCGGCGAGGTCGCGGAGAGCGTTACGCTTCCGGACCCGCCCGTCGACTGGATGATCACCTGCGCGAGGCCGTTGAACAGCCGGCGTGTCCATTGCCCGGCTGGAACGACCACCTGCAGCACGCCGGGGTCATGGTTTAGTTCGTCCCATAGATATTTTTTCCGGAAAGGCTTTGCGACGATGGAGAGTACATTGTTGCCGGGATGCAATATCCGGCGGTCTACGGCGAATTCGCTTCGCAGCGAAGCATCGTCGGGCCGACCGATCAATTGTCCGTTGAGCCGGATCGTCTGCTGCGTGCCGATACTTTTAAAGAACAAGCGGAATGTGCCGCTGTCTGGAATATCCTGAAGCGGGATATTGCCGGTGGACAGGATGGAGGTAACGGTGGTGTCCGCATCGTCGAGGGGATTGCCGTTCTCTTGTGTGCGGCGGATATCCGAGACCGGGATGGATAGAATTTTTTCCGTGTACTGGTCCGCCTCATGCGACACCGGATCACCATTCCCGACGCCGATGATCTTCGCCGGACCCTGCAATTGGAACGTGATCTCGTTATCGGCCACCGGCATCGGCCGGCCCGCCGCATCGAGGGCTTTTATTGTGACGACAGCGATATGCCCGGTGGAGAGATCCGTTTCCGGCTGTAAAACGATCCGTGAAGCCGCGCCTGTGGTGTGCACCTCATCTGAGATGATCTTCCGGCCCTGACGGTAGCCCACCGCCTCAAGAACACCCGGTTGATAAGGCACCGTCCATTCGAGATGGCCGTTGGCCGGCGCCGGCTTTTTCCCCAGGCTCTTGCCATTGAGTAAGAGTTCCACCGCCTCACAGTTACTGTAGGCCCAGACCGCGATCGGCTGTCCTTGCTTTCCGGCCCAGTTCCAGTGGGGAAAGAGATGGAGCGTCGGCTGTGATGTCCACCAGCTCCGGAAATACCAGGCAATGTCTTTTGGAAAACCGCAGGCATCCAGTACTCCGGTATAGCTTGCCACCGAGGGCCAGCCAAATGGGGAGGGTTCGCCGCGATAATCGAATCCGGTCCAGATAAACATCCCCGCGAGATACGGGCGGGCGGCATAATGTTTCCAGCCGTCTTCGAGGTTATAAAACCCGGGTAATGGAGGCCGGTCATAAGCGGCTATGCGGTGGGCCGCCGGGTCATCCACATATACTCCGCGGGTAGTCGTCATCTGCCCTTCTTCCGTGCCTACGCCGGGTTGCTCCGGAAAGCGTCGATGCTGGTCATCGGTACTCCCATGTGCGATATAGTTATACCCCATTAATTGGATGACCGAAGAAATGCCGTTGCTCCAACCTCCGCTGACCGCGGCCGTCACCGGCCGGGTCGTATCCAGTGTCCGCACGAATTCCTGCAGCGTTGCGGCTACGGCCGCGCCGGTAGGAGTTCCCTCCATCGCCCATTCCTCGTTTCCGATGCTCCAGGCGATGATGGAAGGATGATTGCGGTCCCGCAGGATCATCCGGCGCAAGGGGTCCGTCATTTGTGGGGTGACGCCCATCCAGCGATTTTCATCGATCACGAGCATGCCCAGCCGGTCGCAGGCATCCAGCAATTCGGGTGCCGGTGGGTTATGGGAACACCGATAAGCATTCGAACCCAGTTCCTTGAGCCGGCAGATGCGATACTCCCAAAGTTCGTCAGGCACCGCCACTCCGACTCCTGCATGGTCCTGGTGTTCATTCGTTCCTTTGAGCTCCACGCGCCGGCCATTCAAAAAGAACCCCGAGTCGGCGTCCCAGCGGATCGTCCGGCAGCCGAAAGAAGTGATGCAAGAGTCGATGGGCGCCGCGCCGTGGGCCACTATCGTCTTGAGTTTGTACAGGTAGGGCTGCGTAATAGACCACAGCCGCGGTCCGTAGACGCGGAGCAAAACCGGCACATCCCGCTTGTCACCCGAACCAAGCACCAGCCGCTCCATGTGCTCCGTGGCTACTATCTTGCCGGCACTATCGAGAACCGTCTGCCGGATAGAGACCGTGTCGGAATGCCGCTGCTCGTTCGACAGGCTGACGACGGCCGTGACGTCGGCGTTTTGTGCCGAAAGACCGTCCGCGGCCATGCCGTCGATCCGGGACTGCACCGATACGCCCTGCCCGGCGACATGCAGCCCCGCCGTCTTGGTCAACCATACATGCCGGTAGATGCCGGCCCCCTCGTAGAACCATCCCTCTTCCATGGTGGCGTCGGCCCGAACGGAGATCGTGTTCGTGCCACCATATTTCAAATAGTCGGTTATGTCATAGGAAAATCCATTGTATCCACCTTGTTCGTTTCCGAGATAAAAACCATTGATCCAGACCTTCGAGTCCCTGAAGACCCCGTCAAACCGGACGACGATCCTGCGCCCCCGATCGGTCGCCGGGATAAAGAAGGTCTTCCGGTACCAGCCGATGCTATTCTCCGGAAAATTCCGGCCGATAGCGCGGTATCCATGGCTATGCGACCCTCGTGCATCGAAGGGTAACTCCACGGCCCAATCATGCGGGAGATCCAGGATCCGCCACGACCGGTCGTCAAAATTCCCAGCGGCAGGCCCGTCCCCAAAGCCGGCCTTTGCATAGTAAGAGAATGCACCCGTCGCATGGTTAAAATCTTTTTGGGCGTTGGTGGCGTGGCCCAGCGCGAAACGCCACCCATCGTCGAGGCGTATTTGTTCCCTTTGTGCCGAGGCCTGGAAAGCTAAAAATATTCCTGCTATTATCAGAACACGAACCATCTTGTCTTATTTAATAGATATAATACCCGATGCCCGGATATCATCCGAGGCGCTGCCGCAGGAGATCGTAAAGTCGCCTGCATCCGCGACCCAGGCATGCCGCAGGTCATTGTAATATTGAAAGGCATCTTTCTGCAAGGTGATCGTGACCTTGCGTGTTTCCCCCGGTTGGAGAAAGACTTTTTCAAAACCTTTTAGTTCCTTTTCGGGCCGGCGAAGGGTGCAATGGTTTTGTTTTACATATACCTGGACTACCTCCGCACCCGCCACGCGCCCGGAATTTGTGAGCGAGAGCGAGACAACGGCCGATCGGCCCTGTGTGGTAACGGTGAGATGGGAATAATCGAAGGTTGTGTAAGAAAGGCCATGGCCGAAAGCGAACTGCGGTTTGATCTTCCGGGTGTCGAAATAGCGGTATCCGACGAAGATATCGTCGTCATATTCCACGGTCGTGCTATCGCCGGGAAACTGACCCAGCGCGTGCGCCGGACTTTCAGCCAGTGTCTTAGGAAAACTGATGGGTAATTTTCCGGAAGGGTTGACGAGTCCGAACAGGATCTCCGCCAGTGCGGTTCCCCCTTCGCTACCCCAATACCAGGCCTCCACGGCCGCTGGTACCTGGTCTATCCAGCGGGTCATATCCACCGGCCCGCCGCCCATCAAGACCACTACGGTGCGGGGGTTTGCCTTTACTACTGCTTCAATGAGGCGATCCTGGCCGAACGGCATCGTCATGTCCGGCTTGTCGACGCCTTCCGCGTCAAAGGCATTGTCGTTCCAGGAATAGTTGTTGTACCCATGCGTCCAGCCGCCGACTACAACGGCAACGTCCGATTTTTTGGCTGCGGCCACGGCCGAGTCGATCAGCACGTCACCAGTACCCGAATTTCTGCCGATCATATAGCCGGGAGTGTATGAGATTTGAAGGGCGCCACCGGCGATCTTTTTTATGCCATCGAGCGCGGTCGTTTCGTACCGGGTGCGGACCTGTGAACTGCCGCCTCCCTCCGATTGGGGCCGCGCCGCATTCGCCCCGATCACCGCGATGGACCTGACCGATGAGCGATCCAGCGGCAGGATGGATTTATTCTTTAGCAGGACGATCCCTTCCTCCGCCACCTTTCGCGCTGTGGCAAAATGCGCTGTCGTGCTGAATGCACCCGGCTTTCGCTTATCGAACTTGTGGGTCTTGTACATGACATACAAGATGCGGCGAACCTTATCGTCGATCGCCGCAGGGTCGATGAGTCCCTTTTTTACAAGCGAGACGACGGTATCCGCCATCAAAAACCTGTTGTATGGCAATCCCAAAAGGTCTGAGCCCATTTCCAGATCTGTTCCGTTCCACACCGCCCCGATGGTATGATGTACTGCGCCCCAGTCACTCATCAGGATACCTTTGAAGCCGAATTCTCCTTTTAAAATGCCGTTCACCAGGTAGGCATTCTCTGTGCACCACTCGCCGCGAAATTTATTATATGCCCCCATGACCGAATAGACGCCGCCCTGTTCGACTGCCGCTTTGAAGCCCGGCAGATAGATCTCGCGCAGGGCCCTTTCGCTCATCAGCACATTGATCGTTCCTCGCCGGGTTTCCTGGTTATTGGCAAGAAAGTGTTTGACGCAGGCGGAGACGTCCTGGTCCTGTACGCCTTTGATATAGCCGACCGCCATTTTCGAGATGAGGAATGGGTCTTCGCTTTCGTATTCGAAGTTCCGGCCGTTGAGCGGGCTGCGGATAATGTTGATACCCGGTCCCAGGATGACGTCCTTACCCCGGGCGTTGGCTTCGCTTCCGAGAACCGCTCCATAGGCATAGCCGAGTCGTGGGTTCCAGGTGCTGGCCAGACAAACTCCGGTCGGCAGATAAGTACCGCTATCATTCACGTGGTCGTTATCGGTCCGCCAGTCGCGCCCATGTTCCATACGGACGCCATGTGGGCCGTCGCTGGTGACTAACTCCGGGATTCCGAGCCGGGGTACGCCGCCGGAAGTAAAAGAGGAGTTCGCGTGCAACATGCCGACTTTTTCTTCCAGGGTCATCCGGCTGATCTGCGCATCGATCTTCCTATCAATCTCCCGGTCGGAGGAAGAGCGCTGGGCCGTCACCGGCCCAGCGCTGAGACTAATAACCAGAGTCAATACCGTCGTTGCTTTACCAAGGTTCTTCTTCACCTACTTGTTTATTTTTATCACCTTAAACGTTTGCGTGCCGCTGCCGGCAAATACTTTTACGATATACTCGCCCGTCCCCAATGTTCCGCCGAGTGACATCGACGAAGACACGGCTGACTTTCCGATGAATTGTACTTGTCTGCCGGAGACGTCGAAGATCGCGATATGATCCACGGATGCCGGGTCGCCCACCACGAGGCGGAACGTCGAGGAAAAGGGGTTCGGAAAAGCCTGAAAGCCGTTCGCCGCCGGAGCGTTCAGCTGGTTGGCACTGCTCCGCGTGACCATCGCCGGGGTCATACCGGTGGTTTGCACCTGACCGACGGTCCCGATGGTCCATTGCTGGGCCGTACTGCCGCTGGCTGTCCATTGGCCGGCGTTCGAGCCGTTGGTGTAATTATACATCCCGTCGAGATACATACCGGTAGCCTTATTGGATAGCGTAAAGTAATTACCGATGGGTTGGATCAGCCAGAGTTGGGCGTTGCTGCCGCTGTAGTTCCATTGTCCGCAGGCGGAGCCGTTGGTGGTATTGGACAGTCCGTCGAGGTATAACCCCGTCGCTTTGTTCACCAGGCTTACGTATCTGCCGGACGGTACCAGCTGCCATTTTTGCGCATCACTCCCGCTGTTGCTCCACTGGCCCGCGGCCGATCCGTTCGTGTTGCGGTACATCCCGTCGACCAGCAGACTGCTCGCGTCATTGGTGAGGGTTATATAGGCATTTCCTGCGCCCTGGTTCATGGCGTCGATGATACCCTGGTCGAGTACCGAGGGCGTGCTGCGGTTGTACATCCCCTGAGGGATATCCCAGACAAAGGGGATCAAACCGTGCTGCTTTGCGGAGCTCACCACATACCGGTAGAAATAGCGGCGCGAGGCCTGGGCCAGGGTATTGTCCGAGGGCGCACTCAGCGACCGCTGCGGGGCTCCAAACTCGCCGATGATCACGGGAATTCCGTTATTGACGAATTTGGATTTCATAAGGTTGAAGTTGGAGTCCAGATAGCTCTCTTCGCCATAGGTTGCGTTCCGGGTAACATCCGTTGCGGAATGATAACCCGTGCCCCAGTAGTAGAACATTTTTCCCCAGGAAGCATCCTGCGTGAGGATACAAAACTGGGGCGGATCATAATAGTGGACTTCCACCATCAGCCTTCCGCCTATCGGGTCCGTGGGCAGGGTATTCATCAGGGTGTTGGTCAACCCGATGTTGGTCTGCGGTCCCTGGACGATCAGCGTCCGCGAACTGTTATTCCCACCGGTAGCCCTTACGGCGTTGACAAAGGTCTGGTGGTAGGATAAAAGCACGGACATGGCCGTTGCATCGCCGGCGTTAGGCTCATTGGCGCTGGCAAAAAGCAGGTGCTCGTCGTAATTCTTAAAATAGGAGGCTATCTGGGTCCAGTAATTCTGTTGTTTGGCGTTTACGGATGCCTGCGCGGCGGTGGTGACGTTGTTTTCCAGCCATCCATCATCCCAGTGAATGTTGATGATCACATAGAGCCCGTCGTTGACGCAGAGATCGACGGCCTGCTTTACCGTGGCCAGCCAGTTGGGATCGATCACCCCATTGGTGGCATGGCAATCCCAGGCGCAAGGCAGCCTGACGGTATTGAAACCGGATGCTTTGACGAGGTCAATTAGTTGTTGCGTCGGCTGTACCCCGCCCCAGGCGGTCGTCCCGCATATCGCCTCGAACGTATTTCCGAGGTTCCAGCCGACCTTCATCTTCCCCGCAATCGTTTGTGCCGTTGGCAATTGGGCACGAACCAACACCGACAGCAGAATGACCGCCGTCAGACAGATAAGATTCTTTTTCATATGGATGTGTAGTTTAGTGCGAATTGTAGTAATCGAGGCTCACGTAGTTGTAGATGCACCAGGCGCCGGGGCCGGTTGGGGTAATAATCTCCAGGCCGTCGGCCGTCAGCGATTTTACGGCGAATTTCGCATACCAATTGGCGACATTGACGCCTTGATTGGGGTCATGGATCAGTTGCGCTCCAAGGGTCGACAGTTGGTTGGTACTCGTGTAGAGCATAAAATTACCCTTGGCCTGCCCCAGCGCCGGCAGCATTTTGTTATTGGAGCTGAAATTTGCATTCCCGATGAGATCAAACGTCATGGAACCGTAGTCTCCCAACGGGCAGATCCAGGAGGCCCAGCCGGCGTCCCATTCCCAACCCGTGCCGCCGAAATAGATCGGCCCATTGAAAAGTTTACTTGTGCCCGTAGGTGTTATATCGAGGACCCAGGTTTTCGATTTTCCGTATCCACCCGTAAGGTTCGTCCATGCTGGAGTGCTTACAGCTGTCGAGTCCAGCGTACTTATCGTGATCATGGAGGTATCAGCCTGCACAAACCCGCCGGCGCTCTCGATTCCGTAGACAAATTTGTAGGTCCCGGGGAAGGGGATGTTGACCGTGTCCTTTACCCGCTCGGACTGTCCGAATGGCGTGACCCATACCGGGGTGACGTTGGGGGTCGAACTCGTCAGCACGATATCATTGGGATTTGCCGATGAAGGCGCGATGTTAAAAGACAGGCTGCTCTTGCTGGCCAATGGTCCCATCGAGAATTTCTCCTTCATACAGGCCGTAAACAACAGCCCGCTACCTAACACCGCAAAACCCGTTTTTAATATATTTTTCATGAGTTTTCTGTTTAACATTTTTAGAGGATGGTTACCAACCCGCGTTTTGTTTGAGGACACCGGACGACAGGGTTATCTGGTCTAAGGGTATTTGCTGGAAGCCGCGTGTGGCCGTAATATTCGCCTGCAACGTCGCAGCGCTCGGCTGTGTACCCGTTCCATCGTTGATGAGCGACAGCGTCGTATTCGCCGCGATCGTCGATGCGGCCGCAGAGATGCCCTGGCGCAACAGGTCCCAGTACCTGATCCCTTCACCTACAAATTCCAGCCGCCGTTCGGCGAGGATATCCGCCTTCGACACTGCGGTGACGGCGGCGGCCGAAGGAATGGCCCGCTGATGAACCTTGTTGAAGTACGCAACAGCGTTAGGGCTACCCAGCTCGGCGGCCATCAACAGGACGTCCGAATAGCGGATGGCAAAAAAGTCCTGGCTTTGCGCAACCAGGTAGTTGTTAACGGGAAGCGGATTGTTGAGCGAGTCGCAGACCGGACTGTATTTCTTCATATAATATCCCGTGTATTCCCGGTTGGCTGCTGCTTTGGAGAAAGCGATATTTTCGCCGGCAATGGATGTAATGGAAGCGAAATACCGGCTGTCATGGGTTTGATCAAACTGGGCGACCAGGTTCGGGTCTACCGTGCAGCCGCCCCAACCGTATCCGTATGGGTAAACGCTCTGCTCCCGCATGCCGGTCATCACCATCCAATTATTCCCTGTGATGTTCCCGTTATAGTCGCCGGTTGAGGAATATTTTATTGAAAATACTACCTCTGGGTTGGATTCTCCCGCATAGGTAACTTTCCTGGCCAAGGATGCCGCCGGCCAAAGGGTGGTAAAGTCAGTCACCAGGGAGTGTCCGCTGTGGGCGATGACGTCCTCGACTGCGGCCAGTGCTGTTGCTGCCGTTTCAGCGCCGATGGTGCTTTTTCCATAGTATCCCGAATAGAACAGGTAGACTCGCGCCAACAACGATTCCGCGGCCCACTTCGTCACTCTGCCGGTGGGTACGCTGGTATAGGGCGCATTTGGAAGGCTGTCTACGCCATATCGCAAGTCCGCCATAATCTGTCCATAAGTGGAATCCGGTCCCGCCTGGGGCACATTGGCCACTGTGGGCGTCGTCAACAAGGGTACTTTTTCGAAAAGCCGCACCAGGTCGAAATAACAGAACGCGCGCATAAACCGGACTTCCGCCTTGTATTGTCTTTCCAAGGCAGTGTTGCTCCCCCAGGCGATCTTATCGATATTTTCGAGCAGCACATTGCAGCGATAGATGGCCTGGTAATAATTTTTCCATCCACCGCTATGGATCGACACATCGGAGGGCGAAATGGATTTATTGAATTCATCCAACATTTCCCAGCCATACCCGTCCGAAGAACCGGTAGCGCCAAAACAGTTGTCGGAAAAAACCTCCATCATCGGCGGGAGTGCTTCTCCATTATAGATCAGGTCGAGACCGTTGTAACACCCTACCAGGGCCGTAAAGCCGTCGGCGGGTGTCTTATAGTAGGACACATTGGTCTGCGAGGCCGCGGTCAGTTCGGTGGTCAGGTATTTTTTACAGGAGGGAAACGCGATTATCGCCAGGGCCGCAAGGCCCATTATTTTATATTTCAATACTTTCATTTCTTTGCTTTTTACGATTAGAAAATGATGCTTACCCCCACCATCGTTTTCCGTGGCCGGGGATAGTAACCCAGATCAACACCTTGTCCGAATGAATATGCTCCGCTGGCATCCGAGCTGGAATACCCTACTTCGGGGTCCATCCCGTTGTATTTGGTGAACGTAAAGAGGTTCTCCGCGGCGACATAGAGGCGGAATTGCGTCAGGTGTTTCAATTTTGCCAATTTTGCAAAATCGTACCCGAGCGTAATGTTCGAGATCCGCCAATAGCTTCCATCATGAATATAGAGCTCCGAAAAATCGGCCCAGTTGGAGTTATTCTGTGTCACACGGGGCATGGAGTTCGAGGTCCCCTGCCCGTGCCACCGGCTCAACATCGCAGTCGTCCAGTTCCCGAAAGCGCCCAGGTCCCGGTAAGACTGAACGATCTTGTTTCCCGCAACGCCATTGGTCGTAATCGAAAGATCGAAATTCTTGTAGTTGCCGGAGAACCTTAATCCGAAGATATGGTGCGGGTTCGGGTCCCCGATATTGGTCTTATCATTGGCGTCGATCACGCCGTCGTGATTCAGGTCCACAAATTTGATGTCTCCCGGGTGAGCGGAAGGCTGAAGCGGGCCGCTCTTGCCCTTCCAGGCCTGCACGTCCGCTTCTGTTTGAAAGATGCCGGCGGTCTTATATCCCCAGAAATACCCGATCGGGTTTCCAGACGATGCCCGGAAGAATTCCGGCGCATTTACAAACAGGCTGTTCGAGCCGCCATGGATGATCCCATCGGCTGTCGGGATATTGTTCACCATGTTCTGGTTATAGGCGTAGGAACCCGACACCGAATAGGAAAAGTCCTTTCCGATCCTGTCGTTATAGGCCAACTGCAATTCTATCCCTTTGTTGGTGACATTGCCGCCATTGATATACGGATTTGTCGAAACCCCGGCGGTCGCGAGCAATGGTGCGGCAACCAGCCAATCCTTTGTGAGTTTACGGTAAAGGTCGATGCTCACACTCAGCTTATTGTTCAGCAGTTGGGCATCGATGCCGATGTTGGTTTGGCGGGAGGTTTCCCATTTGGTCTTCTCGACGCCGATGGTCGACGGATACGAGCCATTGGTCAAGCTGGTGTTGCTGTTTCCGAAATTATATTGGGCATTCGACAGGCTGATCAACGACAGATAGTTAAAGGCAGTGATGCCGTCATTACCATTGGATCCCCAGCTGCCTCTTATCTTCAGGAAGTTCAGCCAAGCCCGGGTCGATTCCAGGAAAGATTCGTTGCTGGCTACCCAACCTACCGAAAGGGAGGGGAAGTACCCCCATTGATGGTTTTGCGCGAACATGGTCGATCCATCCGCGCGGAAAATGGCCGAAGCAAGATATTTGTCTTTGAAGCTATAGTTTATCCTGCCGAAAAAGGAAGCCTGAGCATAGATGGCATTGGCGTTGCCATAGAGTGACATGGCGTGTGTCACCGTTTGCTTATTGGCGGCAGAGGTGTCCGCACTCATCGCTACCGATGTGACGTTGGAAGTACTGAGGTAGCCACGGTCGAACGTGCCGAATAGGGTGGAACCGTTATTCATTCCGCCCACAAAGGATCCGTGGTACTTACGGATGGCGCTACCCGCCAAAATATCAAAAGTATGGTCCTTGACTTTGAGGATATAATTGGCCGTATTATCCCAATTGATCGTATACGATACCGAGCTCCCCTGATTGATGGTTTCATACACGTTGAATGCGTAAATGCTCAGGTTCGGGTATGCCGGAGTATAGCTGTGATTGGCCGAGGAGGAGTAATTCAAACCAAAGGAAGACCTCAACTTCAGATTTTTCACGGGCATCAGTTCCGCATACACATCCCCGAATAACTTCTGCGTCTTCGTATCGTTTTGATTATTGTAGACCATCAATGCGTAAGGGTTCGCTTCACCGGTGTTCCATGGTCCTCCATTATATACTGTGGACTTCAGGCTGCTCAGGAAGTTGCCGGCAGAGTCGTACATCGCCAGCAAGGGGCTCGTTGTAAAGGCGCCGCGAAGGGTATTGCCGTAGATGCCCCCGTCCTGGATGCCATACTGGTCGATAAACGAGAAGGTCAGATGCTGGCCTATTCTCAGGGCCCCATCGTACAATTTCCGTTCGGAATTACTGCGGAAGTTATAGCGTTTATAATTGGAGAGCTTTTGGCCACCGACGATCCCACCCTGCTGGGTATAGGAAAGGCCCAGGGAATAGGAGGATACATCCGAGCCTCCCGTGGCAGACAAATTATAGTTCTGGACCGGCACATTGGAGGAGAGCATCTGGTCCAGCCAGTTGGTGCCTTTACCCAGCCCATTGATCTGCGATTGGGTAAAATAGGCCGGCAGGCCGGAGTTGAGCGCAGCTTCGTTCTGCATGACGGCGTATTGCTGTGCATTCAGGAGCTTGGTTTTGAAAGGGGCGTTTTGGTAGCCATAGTACGAGTCGAATGAGATCTGCCCGCTGTTCTTGCTGCCCATTTTTCCCGTTTTGGTCGTGATCAGTACCACTCCGTTGGCTCCATTGATCCCATAGATCGCGCTTGATGCCGCATCCTTCAGGACGTCCACCGAGGCGATATCCGCCGGGTTGAGGTAGGTTATATCGCTGGAGATGACGCCGTCCACGACATACAGGGGATTGGCGTTTCCGATGGTACCCGCTCCGCGGATATTTACTTTAAAGCCGCCCCCCGGCTGTCCCGAGGTAGAGGTAATATTCACCCCGGCCGCCTGGCCCTGCAAGGCCTGCAGCGCATTGGTGGTGTTAAGTTTGGCGAGGTCCTCGCCTTTGACGTGCGCGGTGGCGCCCGTGACGGCTTTCGATTTTTGAACGCCATACCCCACGACGATCACATCGTCCAGCTTTCCGAAACTTTGGTCCAGCTGAATAGTCAGGTTATCTGACCCGGCGTCCACCGTGATGGTCTTCGTGGCATGTCCCACCGCACTGATCTCGAGGGTTTCCCCGGTCTGCACCGTAATAATGAAGATACCATCGCTATTGGAGGTCACGGCATTTGGCCGGCCTTTTACAGTGATGGTCGCGCTCGAGACGGGCTGACCGGTTCCGGCATCGATAACCGTGCCCCGCAGCCTTCGTTCACCAGTCTGCGCAAAAGCATGGATGCCCAGCAGCAGCACTGTCAGCAGGGTCAAAATGGGTCTGGATCCCAGTGGTCTGATTTTCCTTTCTGGCATAACAATCAATTTTGGTTAATTAAAAAAACAAAGGTTTGGCGACGCCCTCCGTACCTCAACAGGATGGCCGGAAGAGCGCAAATTGGGAAAACAACACTATCGTCAGTCGTGGAGAAAGAAACACCGCCGGCGAGACAGTAGTCGGCGGCTAATAGGAAAGACAAAAAAAGCAACAGGAGGCGCAATTTTTTCGGCAGCATCGCAATCGGTTGTAATTCGCCATAAAAATAGCCTGCGGCAGCGTCAGCGACGGTAGTCAAACCAGCAAATGTGGGTATCCAATTGTTACCAGGATGGGTATAATTCCGATATTTCTGGGTACAAAACGGTTAAGAGTTGCCGTTTTACTTGTTTTTTCTTTTTTCAGCCTGGTAAATGCTGGGCAGCATCCCATACTCCTCCTTGAAATAACGGGCGAAATATTTAGGGTTGTTAAAGCCGACCATATAAGCTACTTCCGCTACATTATGCCGGGTCTTTTCGAGCAGCTGGGCCGCTCGCTTCATCCGGAAGTTGCGGATAAAGCCAATGGGGGTCTTACCGGTGGCACCCAAGACCTTCTTATATAAGGTGGTCCGGCTAAGCCCCAGCTCATGCGACCAATCTTCGACGGAAAAATCCGGCTTGCCGATATTCTTCTCCAGCACTTCCACCGCTTCCCGGACAAAATCTTCTTCCGTCTTTTCCGGTTCCTCCTCGATTTCCGCCGGTTCGGTGATCATCCTTTTCCTGGCGATCTCCTCCACCGATCCCCGGAATTGCAACAAGTTGCGGATGCGGGAGATCAGGATCTCCACATTAAACGGTTTCGAAATGAAGTCATTGGCGCCTAATCCCAATGCGCGGAGCTGGTGGTCGTCCGCGGAAAGGGCTGTCAGCAAGATCACCGGGATTGTATGGACCCGCTCGTCCGCCTTGATCTTTTTGCAAAGTTCCATGCCGTCCATCACGGGCATGTTCACATCGGTGACCACCAGGTCCGGCTGCCCCGAAAGTGCCTTCTGCCACCCTTCCTGGCCGTTGGATGCCTCCAGCACGGAAAACAACGGAGCCAGATTCTCCTTGAGGTAAAACCGGAAGTCGTCGTCGTCATCGACAAGCAACACCTTATACCCCGAGACCGCCGCATCCTGGTGATCCTGACTGGTTGTTGCCGGCGTATCGCGCGCGGGCAGAATCCGTGCAGCCATTTGATCCGACTCTTTTTCTAACAATGAGCCTGTCATCCCGTCCGAGGTTGTGGACGGCAGGGCAAGTTGTGACGCTGTTTCCCCGGAGAGGACAGTAACAGGCAACAATACGGTAAAGCAGGAGCCCTTATCCGGCTGGCTGTCTACTTTTATGGAACCGCCGTGCATTTCGACGAATTCGCGGGTAATGGCCAGGCCAATTCCTGTCCCCTGGCTTCTTAGATAACCCGGTGTATCCGCCTGGAAAAAGGACTCAAAAATCTTATCCTGCAATTCCGGCGGGATGCCGATGCCCGTGTCTTTCACTTTCAGTTCGAGTAAAACGCTCTGCTCATCCTTTTCCAACACTGTCAATGCTACCTCGATGGTTCCACCGGGCGAGGTAAATTTGAAGGCGTTTGACAAAAGATTGAAAACTATCCTTTCCAGCTTGTCCTTATCGAATTGAGCAGGTAGTTGGTTGGTTTCGGAGTGGTATTCGAAATGGATGCCCCGTTCCTGGGCAAGATCCGCAAAAGAATTGGCGGTAGACTTAATGAATGCCGCAATGTCGCCGCCACTCATGTTCAGCTTGAGCTCGTTAACCTCCATCTTCCGGAGGTCGAGCAATTGATTCACGAGGTGAAGCAGCCGCCTGCCATTGCGCTCGATCGTCATCGCCAGTTGTTTAGAGGCCGGATCCCCCGAACCCCGGATCAATTTGTCCACTGGCGAGAGAATAAGGGACAAAGGCGTTCGAAACTCATGGCTCAGGTTCGTGAAGAATTTGATCTTCATCCGATCCAGCTCCCTGACCCGCGTCACCTCGCGCCGCTCTTCGGCGAGAGCGAACCGGGCCCGGGCCCGCCTGATGATCTGCATTCGGCCCAGGTACAACAAAGTCAACCCGGCCAGGGCATAAATGACGTAGGCCAGCGTAGTCTTCCAGAATGGCGGCCTGACGATGATGTGAAGGGTTATACCCTTATCGTTCCATACTCCATCGCTGTTGCTGGCCTTCACCCGGAACAAGTAGTCTCCCGGATCGATGTTCGTGTACACAGCTCTCCGATTGCGGCCATCGGTTGTGATCCAGTCCTTATCGACTCCTTCCAACCGGTACGCATACCGGTCCTTTCGGGCATTGATATAGCTCAGCGCTGCAAATTCCAGGGTAAAGTTGTTCTCATCGTAGGCCAACACCAGCTTGCCATCCCGGGCGACGGTCGCCGGTAAAGGGACTTCTTTATTATACAACTGGAGACGCGTAAGCACCACCGGCGGGATCTTATCATCCAGCCGGATGGATTCCGGTTTAAAAAGGTTGAACCCTTTGGCCCCGCCGAAAACCAACTCTCCAGCGCTCGTTCGAAAACCAGCACCTACATTGAATTCGCGGCCCTGAAGGCCGTCGTATTCATCGAAATTCAGACAGGTGATCCTGGGGTGGTCGCCCTCTTTCGAAACGGTGATCCTGGACAAGCCCGCCGAGGTGCTCGCCCACAGGAAGTGGGCTTTGTCTTCAAGCACGCTCATGATAACGTTCGCCGGCAGTCCGTCTCTGGCACTGAAGCACTGAAAGCTGTCCTTTCCCGGCTGCATGGCGCACAACCCCTGTCGCGTCGCTACCCACATCATTCCACGGTGATCGCAGGTAAGAGCGAATACCACGTCGTCGCTTAGGCGGCTGTTCGCCGCCGTATAGTACGTGTATTTCCCCGTATTCCGGGACAGTACGCTGATCCCATAGGCCGTTCCTATCCAGAGATTACCCGACGAATCCTCAGCCAGCGCCGGCACATAGTTGGAATGAATAGAGTTCGGTAAATAGTAATTATTATGGTAAAATTTTCCCGTGGACTCGTCGAGGCGGTCCAACCCGCCTCTCATCGTGCCTACCCAGAGGTGATCCGTTCCGTCTTCCCGAAGCGAATACACCTGGTTGTCCGCGAGGCTGGCGGGTTCGGCTTCATTATGGCGGTAATGAGTAAAAATACGGCCATCGTAGCGATCCAGGCCGCCCTGGTAGGTGCCGATCCATAAAACTCCCCGATGATCCATCAGCAATGAAACAATCACGTCGCTGCCCAGGCTATTCGGGTCGGCGGGGTTGTGCCGGTATTGCTTAAAGGCATTTGCCTTACGGTCGAAGTAGATCAGCCCGCCGCCGTCCGAGCCGATCCAGAGATTTCCTTTTCCGTCTTCGGCAAAACAATTGACATCGTCATATGGCAGACTCCCCGGCATGCCCGGTTCCCGTCTATACAATGGGAAACGCAGCATATTCTCCTGATAGTAACAAACCCCCTTCTTGTGAGTCCCCACCCAGATGGTGCCCAGATCATCGATGTACAGTGTCGTCAGGGTATTATCCACGAGGCTTCGGTGTTCGTCGGAATGCCGCAAATTCCGGACTGTGCCATTTGCGACGTCGAGGATGTCAAGGCCGCCCTTATCCGTCGCCACCCAGATCTGTCCTTTGTCGTCCTCGACCACGTCGCTGACATTGCTACTGCTGAGCCTTACCGTACCGGAATCGCGACCAAAATGCCGGAGTGCGCCGGATGGCGGATCATATTCCCATAGTCCCGACAGGTTGTCCTGCGAATAAAGCCAGAGCCTGTCTTCCCGGTCCACGTACAGTTTATTGATGTTGGAAATTGACGGATTCGTGTGCTGGAGAATATCCGTATGGTTCGAAATGGTCTGGCTACGGGTATCGAATCGTTGCAGCACACGGTTTTCATAGGCGAGCCAAATACCGCCCTTCTGGTCGACAGCAGCATCTGTAATAAGAACTTTTGCTCCATTTACGCCACGGATCGCAGATGGAAGATGGACGGCGCCGCGTTCCTCATCAAACCGGTAGAGGCCGGAATCCGCATATACAAAATAATAATGCCCATCGTTGCTATGAAGAAGGCGTACCAGACCAACGGCCGGGATGTTCCGCTTTTGCAGATAAGCCGCTCTTTTCGGGATCAGGCCCCCCGTGACCGGGTCATAGATGTTGATGGCGCCCCAGGCGGTGATGATATATAGTTTGTCCTCCGGTCCCTGAAAGATCCCCTGCACCGAATTGTCCAAAAGGGCGGTCGAGTCCGAGTCGTCAGGCCGGAATACTTTGAATGTGTATCCATCGTACCGGTTGGCCCCTGCACCGGTACCAATCCAAACAAATCCCTGCCGATCCTTGAATATTACATTGATCGAATTATTCGATAGTCCGTCCTGGTCGGACAGGTTCGTAAAGGGATAGTTTTTGACCTGGGATGTGCCGTCCGCCGCCGTCCCCAGAAAACACGCCAAGATCAATGATTTGACTACCAAGCTATTAGCAACCCGTCTGCAATCTTGAAAAAAAGAATCGTTCATTTCGCCCACAAGCAGAATTAGGTGCTAAATATACAGCTAAATCCCAAGCGGGAGAGCAGATTAACGAACTCCATCCCCGCCAGCGTCCAAGTATTGCTACGCTTGTTTAGTAGGAGAAAACCAGCAAGGGGACGATCAAGTTGTTGTGAGTTTTCGTTGTTATTCATTGGCCATTCGGTTACCTGCGTTGTGCAGGGAGGATTGGCGGATCAGGAGTTCGGATCGCACCATGGTGATCGTGACGGGCAGTCTGGCGCTGCCCGGGTTCAGGCGGTTGAGCAGGTCTTTTGCCGCGAGCTCGCCTAATTGCCCACCGGGAAAGCTCATCGTTGTGAGGGCCGGCTCGGTCAGGATACCGATGCGGTCGTTGTTGCCTCCCACTATGGCGATATCCTGTGGTATTCTGAGTCCGTGTTCCCTGAGAGTGCGCATGCAGACGGCGGCCGCGTAGTCATCCGGTACGACCAGGCCGTCCGGCAGGGGGTGCATGGCGGCGACGGTTTCGGCGGCGGCTCTTGCCGCTTCGGCGCTGAGATCGTTGACGATCAGCCATTCGTTGCCGGCCGGCAGTCCGGATTGTTGAAGAGCGTCCCGATAACCGCGGCAGCGGTCGCCGTATTCGCTTCGGTTAAGGGGTCCTGTGATATGGGCGATGCGGCGGCATCCTTCGGCTACCAAGTGCAGGGTAGCCATGCGACCGCAGTCGTAGTAATCGAAGGCGACGGTTGGGAAAGCGAGGGGATGCTGGACCTTGTCGAGGAGGATCACCGGCACGCCTTTGCCGGGTAAGGGCAGGAGATGATCCAGGCTTTTTGTTTGCGGCGAGAGGGAAGCGATCAATCCGTCTGTGCACCGGTCGAGAAGATTGCGGACATTCTTCTCTTCGATGTGATGGCTGTCCATGGAATTGGCGACGATGAGATTGTATCCGGCGGCGGCGAGCACCCGTTCGATACCGGCGAGGACCGAAACAATGAAGTCGCTGTGCAATTCGGGTACGAGCAGACCGATGGTGTTTGTGCGGTGGCTTCGCAGGGTCCTTGCGTGGAAGTTGGCGCGGTAACCTTTTTTCTCGGCGAACGCCTTGATGCGCTGGCGTGTTCTCTCTGTGACGCGCGGGTCGTCCCTAAGCGCGCGGCTTACGGTCGAGCTGGATACTTTCAGCTCTCTTGCAAGGTCATAGATCGTCAGGTCGTTCGATTTTGCCATGGTGAATGGTCCGACGAAGACGAAACTATCGATTATTTTCCGCAATCGATTTAAATTTTGTACTTTTTTTACTTATAGAAGTTTATATAATACCGTCCCGTTGATTTTGCCTTATTGTTTAATGGAGGTGCTGCAATCGAATTAAAATTGACGGGCTATTGCGCTATCGGCCTTATGCCAATCCATTCCCGCTGATCCTGAAAGCAAATGCATGTTCGCAAGGCTGGTGGCCGGGCAGTTGGATCGTCAACCCTTCGTCGGTGCGTCTGAACTCAACTTTTCCATGTCCCAGGAGGTGTACGTCTTCGATGGCGGCAGCTTTTCCAACACCTTGTGAGCCAAGCGCCTTGATCACCAGTTGTTGCTGACCAGCCGGCCAGCCCATGGCGAAGGCATATAGTTTTCCAGCTTTTGTGGTAAACCGGACGTCTTCGTGGGTCATGTCCTTTCGTTTACCTTCATTGAAAGCGGCGCCGTCCTTGTTCTTTGCGGGGAAGTCAGTCGAGGGGCCGCCGCCGAAAATCCTCCATGGGCGGGTCGCATAGATGCCTTCGCTGTTCACGGCCATCCAGCGGGTGATGCCGTCGAGGACGGCCAGTTCATCGTTGTCGAGCATGCCGCTGGCCGGCAGGGGGAAGTTGAGCATCAGGTTGCCGTTGCGGCTGACGATATCGACGAGGAGGTCGATCACGGCTTTGGGGGATTTGTAGTGCCCTACCCTTTCCTTGTTGTAATGCCAATCGCCGATGCAGGTATCCGTCTGCCATGGCAGGGGCCAGATGGATTCGACTACGCCACGTTCCACGTCGAAGACACAGATGCCCGTCCCTTCGGCGGAATCTTCGGCCCGTTTGCTTGTGTACACGGCTTGCGTGAGTCCGCCGTTGTGTGCCGCGCTTTGGTTGTAAAGATGGGCCAGGATGGAAAGGCCATGATCTTCGAAGGGCATGTGTCCATCGCAATAGAGCAGGTCGGGCTCATATTTATCCACGAGGTCTTTGATCCTGTCGAACCAGTGTTGTTTCCATGCTTCCGGGATCCAGTTCTCATTCCAGTCCAGGGTTCTGAACACCTCCTCGCATTTTCCGTAGTAGTCGAAATTCTGCGGATTGGCTCCGTCGTAGGGTATGCCCGCCAGGGGTCCGGTCTTATCGCTGCCCTTGCTGGTGGAAAACCATTTATAGCTGATCCAGAGATGATCGCTGATGCCGAACTTCAACCCGTGCTTTTGCGCTGCCTGTTTCCACATCCCGACGATGTCCTTGCGGGGGCCCATGTTCACGGAGTTCCACCGATTGTACTTCGAGTCCCACAGGTCGAAATTGTCATGGTGGACGCCCATGCTAATGAAATATTTTGCACCGGCTTTTTTATACAGACCCATGAGGTAGTCCGGATCGAACTTCTCCGCCTTCCAGGCCGGAATGGTATCTTTAAATCCGACTTTCGACGGGTGCCCCCAGGTTTTCAGGTGGTACTCATACTGTTTCTCTCCCTGCGTGTACATGTTGCGGGCATACCAGTCGCCGTATTCCACGGCCGATTGCGGCCCCCAATGCGCCCAGATGCCGAATTTCGCATCGCGGAACCAGTCGGGGATCTTATAGGTTCTCAGGGAGGCTCTTGTCGGTTCGAAAGGGCCGGCGGCAACGGTGGGTGGCGTCCCCGGCTTCGCCGTGGTGGGGCTTATTCCGGTTCCGGTGGCCGTTGCTCCGGCGGCCATTGCTGCAGGACCAAGTTGTAATGCGGGGAGGCCCAATGCGAGGCCTTTCAGGAGATTTCTGCGGGAAATGGACATGGCAAACAATTTGTACGAAATTATCGCCGACCCTGCCAACTTTCCTTGTCCCAAAGAGACTTTGTTTTATACAAATCCGACTTTTTTGTACCTTACCCTCATGCATATGAGATTATCAGGGCATGCCTTCTCCCTGCTGCATGCGGACAAGGTCCTGCTCGATGAGAAATGGAATTATGCCCATGTGGTCAGTCCTTATTTCAGGATCTATTATATCGACGATGGGGAAGGATTTGTTCTCAGCGGGAAGGAAAAATGCCGGCTGGAGAGGGGCTATCTTTATATTATTCCCAGCTTTACTCTGTGTCATCTCCGTTGCGACCGTTACCTGAGCCAGTACTTTCTGCATTTTTTTGAAGAGTCGCCGGAAGGCATTTCCCTTTTCGAGAGGGACAGGAGGGTGATGAAGGTCCGTGCCGGCAAAACGGATATTGCCAATTTCAAACGACTGCTGGAGGTCAATCCCGGCAGGGGAATCAACCGGAGCGATAATCCGAAGGTCTACGAACGGAATAACTTCTATAAAGATTACCAGGAGCTCAACCGGCTGGTCAGCGATGCCACACTTATCGAGACGCAGGGTATCATCTATCAGTTCGTGTCCCGGTTTATCGGCGCGCCGGAATTCGCCTCCGGCGATGTGGACCCGATGCCATCGAAGGTCCTGGCGTCCATCAGCTATATCCAGCAAAACCTTAGGAGTCCGCTTGTTGTCGGAAACCTGGCTAAGATGGCCAATCTTCATCCGGACTATTTTTCCAGAATGTTCCTCCGGTACACGGGGGAACGGCCGCTGGCTTATATCCACGCAAAAAGGATCGAGCGGGCGCAATATCTTATTGCGACCACGCGGATGTCGTATGCGCAGATAGCCGAGACGACGGGATTTGAGACGCTTCCCTATTTTTCGAAGATCTTTAAAAAGGTGACGAGCCTAACGCCGGGCGAATACCGGAGGAGGAATCAGCTGTAAATATTATAAGATATCTATCTTTAGCTAATGAGCCACAATGCTTTCTTCGATAAAATAAAAACCTACACCGAACTTTCGCCTCAGGCTCAGGTTGCGTGGGCTGCATTGCTCCGCGAAAACACCTACCCGAAGGGAAGCAATTTTATTGCCGAGGGCCAGACACCTAAAAAGGTGGCATTTATTGTCAATGGCTTAATGTATCAATACTACACTGCAGAAAACGGCGACATGGTGGTTAAATATTTCTTCCCCGAGAACCGAATTGCCGGTTCCATGACGGCTACGCTCACGCAGTCGCCGAGTAATTTTACAATAAAGGCGCTGGAAGATACCGATGTGCTCGAATACAATTTCATGGAATTCAAAAAACTTGTTGCCGTTTATCCCGATATCGCTGCTTTTTATGTCCGATACATGGAGCAGCATTGGATAATCGAAAAGGAACCTTACGAAGTTTCACTACGATATGATTCGGCTAAAGCCAATTATGATAATTTTCTCCGAAAATACCCCGGCTTAGTGAAAAGGCTAAAGAAACAATATATCGCCGCTTATCTGGGCATCACCCCTACACAGCTAAGCCGGATATTCTTTGCGAATAAGTGAAGTTTTCTTGCTTTCTCAACATTTGTAAATTTTTTGAAGAATCTGTTGACGCAACTTTGGGCATCAATAACAATCAAAAAATTACTTTATGGCAACGAAAATCTTCATCAACCTGCCTGTTAAAGATCTGGACCGCTCCAAGGCATTCTTCAGTGGACTTGGTTACAGCTTTAATCCACAATTTACCGACGAAAAAGCGGCTTGTATGGTAGTAAGCGAGCACATTTATGTAATGATGCTGGTAAAAAGCTATTTTAAAACCTTCACTAAAAAAGAGGTTGGCGATGCACACCAGGCTACTGAAGTGTTGCTGGCGCTTGATGCGGCTTCGCGTGAGGAAGTGCAGCAAACCATCGTAAAAGCAACCGAACTTGGCGGTTCCATTTATGCGGAACCGCAAGATTACGGCTGGATGTATCAGCATAGTTTCGCAGACCCGGATGGACATCAATGGGAGATTGTTTACATGGATGCAACGAATATGCCGACCGGCGAGTGAGGTTGGCCGGCTGACAACGCAATTGTTGGCAGAATCCACCCTTCAAATGTCGCATATGCACCCCTGTAGAATCGATTATTTGATCAATCTTTGGATCATTAACACAACAAACCTTTTTAAGATGAAAAAGACAAAAATTATCTATTGGATCACGACCTCCTTGATCTTTGCAATGGAAGGCGTACTACCTGCATTAACTTCACAAACAGAATTAGCTAAGGAAGGGATCAGGCATTTGCAATATCCTGTGTATTTTGGAAATGCATTGGTTGTTTTTAAAGTGCTTGGTTCCCTTGCACTGATCATCCCTCAGATTCCCAAAAGGATCAAAGAATGGGCCTATGCCGGTTTTGCTTTTGATTTCATTTTTGCAAGCATCAGCCTTATTGCCGTGGATGGGATGAACTTTCAATCCTTTTTCCCGCTGATATTCCTGGCTATTCTTATTGCATCCTACTCTTGCTATCAGAAATTAAACGCCGACAATACCCTGGCAAACGCATAAAGTACAAATTAAAGTCAAGTTATATGTCAAACAACAGCGTATCATTACACAGAGTGTTCAAGACCTCTCCCGAAAAGGTTTTCCGGGCATTTTCGGAACCTACAGCGATAGCGTCCTGGTTGCCACCTTATGGGTTCTTATGTACGGTTCACAAAATGGACTTTAAAGAAGGCGGCGAACATAAGATGTCTTTTACCAATTTCTCCACCGGTAACGGCCATTCTTTTGGGGGGAAATATGTGGAGATCAAAGCCAACGAGTTTTTGAAATACACCGATCGGTTTGATGATCCGAACTTACCCGGCGAATTGGTTACCACCGTATCGCTAAAGCAAGTTTCCTGCGGCACGGAGTTGAAAATAACGCAGGAAGGAATTCCGGCGGTTATTCCCGTGGAGATGTGTTATCTGGGATGGCAGGATTCGTTAGAGAAGTTGAAAATGCTGGTAGAGCCGGTTATTCCGGATGCGTAAAATTGATACCGGGTCTGTCAATGCCTGATGGGTCAATGCAGGTCCCGGTCCACTTTATCGCCTGACCCGCCGCGCAGATGATCCAGGTCGGCACCGAGGTGTGCTTGTTGGACGTGGTCGATATAAAACCGGACGTAGCCCCGGGTAGCCCTTGGTTGGGGCGGTGTCCACCGTGCCTTTCGGGCGGCCAGTTCTTCCTCGCCGACATCCAGGTGCAGGCGTTTTGCTTCGACGTCCAGTTCGATCATATCGCCGTTCTGTACCAAGGCCAGCATGCCGCCCACCGCCGATTCCGGCGAAACGTGTAAGACGACGGTCCCGCCGGCAGTGCCGCTCATGCGGCCGTCGGAGATGCGGATCATATCGCGGACGCCTTTTTGCAGCAGTTTCATGGGCAGGTCTACGTTGCCTACCTCGGGCATTCCGGGATAGCCTACCGGGCCGACGCCTTTCAATACGATCACGCAATTTTCGTCAATGTCCAGCCCGGGATCGTCGATCCGTGCATGATAATCTTCGATGCTTTCAAACACTACGGCAGGGCCGCGGTGCTTCAACAAATGAGGGGAAGCGGCTGAAGGTTTGATGACCGCGCCATTCTCGGATAAGTTGCCCTTCAATACGACTACTCCGGCTTCCTGTTGTAAAGGGCGACCGACGGGTGTGATGACCTCCTCATTGAAACAGGGCGCTTCGGCATTGTTCTCGCCGATGCTCTTACCGTTGACGGTAAGGGCATCATTGTGCAGCCGGGAGTGCATCTCGCGGATGACGACGGGTAACCCACCGGCATAATAAAAGTCCTCCATCAGGTATTTACCGGAAGGTTTCAGGTTTACCAGCAGGGGTACCTTGCTGCCGAGAATATCAAGGTCTCCGAGGGTCAGCTCCACCCCTATCCTGCCGGCGATGGCCAGTAAATGGATGATAAAATTGGTGCTTCCCCCGATGGCCGAATTGATGACGATGGCGTTTTCGAAGGCGGCGCGCGTGAGGATCCGGGACAGTTTCATTTCTTCCCGGACCATTTCGACGATGCGGCGGCCGCTCAATTGGGCCATTGTCTTCTTCCGGGCATCCACCGCGGGGATCGCCGCGGCTCCCGGGAGTGTCAGGCCGAGAGATTCCACCATGCAGGCCATCGTGCTGGCCGTGCCCATGGTCATGCAATGCCCCTGGCTGCGGGCCACGCCGGTCTCTACAGCATGAATATCCTGCGGTGTGTAGTTTTCGACGCCCTGCTTTTCTTTTATCAGCCAGTTGAAGCTACCGCTGCCGATACATTCACCGCGGAACCTTCCGTTTAGCATCGGGCCGCCGGGCACCACGATAGTCGGCAGGTCGACGCTGCATGCGCCCATCAGGGTAGAAGGGGTGGTCTTGTCGCATCCGGTCAGCAGCACGACACCATCAAGCGGGTTGGCACGGATGCTTTCCTCGACGTCCATGCTTGCCAGGTTGCGGAAGAGCATGGTCGTGGGTCGCATGACCGTCTCGCCCAGGGAGGTGACGGGAAACTCGACGGGGAAGCCACCCGCCTCCAGGACGCCCCTTTTGACAACCTCGGCAAAATCGCGCAGGTGGCCGTTGCAGGGAGTCAGTTCGCTCCAGGTATTACAGATGCCGATGACGGGTCTGCCGGTAAAGTAGTCGTCGGGATACCCCTGCGTACGGAACCAGCTGCGGTGCACAAAGCCCATCTTGTCCGACTTGCCAAACCAGTCGCGACTTCTCAATTTTCTCTCGGTACTCATAATAGATCTTATGGTTTATCCCACCATATCCGGGTACTTAGTTTGTCGGCGCCCTGCCGGGTTATGGCTGCATTTACATTCTTTGTGTTCACGCTCAACTCGGAAGTTGGATAGGTCAGCCGCCTGATAAAGGTTCCATTCGGTACGTCCGGATTATTCGGTTGTCCATATGGGTTGGGGGTCAGGGCCGGGAAGCCGCTCCGTCTGAAATTCGCAAAAGCTTCGGGACCGTTCAGGAACGAGGCGATCCAGTATTGGATATTGATCTGTTCCAGTTCATCCCCGGCTGGAAGCGGATGGGCGGCAATATACGTGTCGCGTGCCGTGGTCGTTATCGCACAGCCGGGATCGTATAGCGCCATCTGGTCCATATGCGCACTGATGCCATTCGAAAAATATTGACCGGCCGTACCGCTCGTGATCCATCCCCTGAAGCTTGCTTCGGCAAGGAGCAGGTTGGTTTGCGCAGCCGTCAGGAGGAATACGGGTGAAGATATTTTTAGTATCCGGCGGCGATCGGCCTGGGTGTAGTCATAGAAGCTTGCGAGGCCGTCGGCCTGGGCTTTTGCGACGATCGTGCCGTTGTCATAGCCGATGGGCATGCCGATCTGTTTCGTCGGATCGGTGGATCCTACGGCGACCGTTTGTCCCGCGCCGCTGGCGGCTCCAACATACCGGATGGCGATCGCCGGCAGCCGGGGGTCATTCGTGTTCTTCAATTGGTCCACAAACGGCTTTGTGAGGTAGAAGTTCGCCGCCTCGCTACCGTTCAGCGTACTGCCGATAGGCTGGGTGAAGTTGGCGTCATGGCGGATATAGGCATTATCGGCGTTGCTGGTGATCACCCCGGCGCCAACGGCGGCCTGAACGGTGGATTGCGCTTTGGCAGGGTCGATTTTTGATAAACGCATGCCCGCGCGCAGCAATAACGAATTGGCGAATTTCTTCCATTTGGTCACATCGCCCGCATACAGGACGTCTCCCGTCTCGATGGTGGCAGAGGAGTTCAGGGCAGCAGCGGCATCCGTCAGCTCCTGAATGATCTTCGGATAGATATCCTGTTGTGCATCATAGGCGGGAAAAAGGATCTGATCCGTGTAACCTGCGCCCCCCTGCGTATAGGGAATATCCCCATATTCATCGGTGAGCATCATAAAGACATAGGCCTGGAAGATACGCGCCATATTGTACATATTGCTCCGGGCGGCGTTGCTTTTGCTCCGGGCGATAGCGTCGTGGGTGTTCTTGATCACGCTTTGATAGTAGGCGGTCCAAAATGGTTGTGTGGTCACATCGCGGCTGTCCTGATTGAAATTGGCGCCGGCCAGCACTCCGCCATTGGGCGTTACCATCTGCTGGACGATTCCTATGTCGAATACCAGCGACTTGACGGGGAAGGAGGTATTGATCACCGCCTGATTCAAGAGCAATACCGGGTCCAGTGAGGTAGGGCTGGTGGTGTTCACGTTGAGGTCCGACAATCCTTTATCACAACCGGCGAGGCCGAAGACGATGATCAAAAAGCTATATACTATCTTTCTCATGACAGGGATTTTAGAATTTAATGTTCAGGTTCAATCCAAGACTGCGGGTGGTAGGCAGGCCCGGCGATTCCAGTCCGACCTGGTTGTCCGAACCATAGCCAAAGGTCTCGGGGTCGATGTTGTCCACCCATTTCCTGATGACGAAGACATTATTGGCCACCAGGTCGAGCTTTATCCCTTTGATGGGACCTTTCGCGGGCATGTATTTTGTAAGGTCATAGCCAACACTCAGCTGACGCAGCTTCCAGTAGCCGCCGTTATAGATCACGGGTTCGACGATCTGCTGCGAACGCAGGTGTTCCCAATAAGTCTGTACGGGGGCCACCGCCGTGTTGGGAGCTCCGGCCGCATTGACACCCACCCCTGTCACACCGCCCACTCGACCCAGGAGCGTCATCTTGTGCAGACCGTGCCGGACGGCGTTGAAGTTGGTACCCGACAGCATCTTGTTACCCAGTTTGTAATCGACGAAGACCGTGAGGGTGACGCCCTTGTAGGTGAATGTGTTCAGGAAACCGCCGACCCATTTGGGGAGGGCGCTGCCGAACAGTACGAAGTCGGAAGTGCGCTGGGGCAGGCCGTTGGATTGAAAGATCCGCTCGCCCTTTACGTTGCGGGCATATCCGTAGCCGGCTATCTGGCCGATCTCCTGGCCCACCACCTGCCGGGTCTCGCCGTTGAATACATGGGTTCCGGTGGTGATCCGCTCGCCCGGGGTGCTGGTGATGATACTCAGGACCTTTGTAATGTTGTAGGAAGTATTCGCGGTGAACTCCCAGCGGAATGTTGGTGACTGGACCGGCACCAGGTTCAGCATGGCCTCGAAGCCATAATTCCGGCTTTTCCCACTATTGATGGGTGTATTAAAATAGCCGGAACCATCCGAGATCTGCACGGATACGATCTGGTCTTTCGTGATCTTTCGGTACGCGGCAAGATCGATATTCACCCGATTATTGAACATGCGCATTTCCAGACCGATCTCCGTCTCGGAAACGCGGCTGGGCCGAAGTTTCGGATTTGGCAAGGTGGTTCCCGTCACTCCATTGCTGATGTTGCTCGTGCCCACCGGCACCGGCACGCCGCTGGGATTATTGATAAAGTTTGCATTCACTGTGTAAAAAAGCTGGTCCGCATAGGGGGCCACGTCGCCGTCACTGCCCACTTCCGCGTACCCGGCCCGAAGCTTGCCGAAATTCAGCCAGCCGGCATTGGGCAGATGTTCCGAAAAGATATAGCTGGCCGAGACGGACGGGTATAAGATGCTCCGATTCGCCTGCGATAAGGTAGAGAACCAGTCGTTGCGGATGGTACCGGTGAGATAATAGGTCCGCCGCCAGTTGAGTTCCGCGGAGCTATACAACGAATTCACGCCCTGCTGGCTCAGCGTGTAGACGGGGTCTTTGGCCCGGCCGTTCTGCACCGTGTACAGACCCCGGATGACAAAGTCGGTAACCTGGACATTGTTGACATCGATGCGCCGGCGCATCTGGTTACCGCCGCCGTTCCAGTTGACCTCGAGATCGCCGAACTTCTTGTTGGCATTCAAGAGGAAGTCCAGGTTCGTTTCCCGGAACCGTCGCGATTCCTGGGTATAAAGACCGTTGACGAACCCCGGAGGCGCCGCGGCTCTCGAGGCCTGGCCTGTGGGAAAATTATTCACGTCCTCATCGCGTGACCAGTAGTCCTGGCCGAATCTGCCCTGGATACTCAGCCAGGACAGGAGGTTATACTTCAACGCCACGTTTCCAAAGATGCGGTCCCGTTTAATATTGTGGAATTGATTGGTCAGGACCCAGTAGGGATTGGTACGATTGGTAAACCTGGACCAAGGGTATTCGTTTCCCGCGGCGTTAACCTGATTGGAATCGAGTGTACTGAGTGGCATGGAGGTGGATAAGGCCATCAATGTCGTGGGAATGGAATTATCCTGGTTGGCGATATTCGGCGGGTTCTTATTGACCTCCCGCGAATAGTTGACATTGCCTGTCATCGCCAGTTGTTCGGACAGGTTATAGCTAAAACCCAGGTTCATCGATTTTCGGTTGAAGGTATTGTTGGGCATGATTCCCTGATTGTCGGTGTTGTTGAGCGAGAGGCGCATGCCGCCTTTCTCACCGCTGGCGTCAAACGCGACGGTATTGGCGACGTTCTGCCCATGCCGGTAAAAGGCCTTGATGCGACTACCCTGGGGCCGGTAGGGCTCGACGAGGTTGTTGAAGAGGACCTGGGTCATCCCCGGTGCGAATTTTTCGCCGAAGGACCATTCCCCCGAAGTCGGGTTCGGGGTGGTAGGGCGCGTCCCGTTCTCGCCCTGCCCATATTGGTCCTGGTAGTCCGTATAATCCAGCGGCGTGTCGTTTGTGTAGTTGAGATTGTAGGTGACCCCGATGCCTTTTGTCTTGCCCCGGGTCTTTGTCGTGATCATGATAACACCGTCCTTGGCCCGGGATCCATAAAGTGCCGATGCGGGCGCCCCTTTCAAGATGGTCATGCTTTCGATATCGTCGGGGTTGATGCTCGACAGGCCGTCGCCACCGTCGGCCCAGACCCCACCGCCTTTCACGCCAATGGTATTGTCGTTGAAGTTGGTGTTGTCCACGGGTACGCCGTTGATGACGATCAACGGGTTATTCTGCCCTGAAAGGGAGGACTGGCCGCGGATGCGGATCTTCGAAGTGCCGCCCGGGCCTGTTCCAAGGGAGGAGATATTCACCCCTGCCACCTTGCCTTGCAGGGCGTTCATGACATTACTGGTCCGGTTTATGGTCAGCTCTTCGGGTTTTACATTGGTGGCGGAGTAGCCGAGTGCGCGGGACTGTTTTTTTATGCCAAGGGCAGTTACGATCACTTCGTCGAGGTTCCGGTCGAGGGCAGTCAGAGCGACATCGATCGTTGTCCGGCCTGAAACGGTGATCTCCAGCTTTTTATACCCAACGAAGGTAAAGATCAGTGTGGCGTTGCCAGGGGCGGCGATGTTGAACCTGCCGTCGTTGCCTGTTGTAGTTCCCTGGCTCCTGCCTTTTATCATGACGGAGACGTTCGAAAGTTTCGTGCCTTTTTCGTCCGATACGGTACCGGTGACCGTTTGTGCCTGCGCGGCAGAGAAGAAAGTCAGAAAGAGACAGAATAGCCATAGCCGGCGGCGTGCATGGCTGCTCTTTGGGGTGTTTTTCATATAGCCAGTTGTTTTGTTGAGGAATCGTTAGGCCGCCAAATTAACCGGTATTACCGGTTCAAACTTCCAAAATAGAACAATGTTGAATTTTGTACATCCCTGACGAATAAATTCCCTTTCTTTATAGCGCTATATGAATCAGTTTGTCCTACAGCACGGCAGGTCGGCGGAATTGCGATTGTTCCCGCATATCCTGGAAGTGGGTATAAAGAAGAATGGCTCTATCCAGCTCAACACCTTTCCCACCACCGAAACTGAAGGCCTTAGGATATATTGCATCATGGAAGGGCGGTTCCACTGGTGCATCGGTCAACATTACTATGCGCTTTTTCCCGGGGACAGTGCCTTTATCCTACCCGATGTTTCGCTGGGCAGCGAGAACAGCGTTCTGGACATCGGCGCCTTTGCCTGGATCCATATCGCCGTACAGAAGCAGGAAAACGGTCAGCTGCAGCCGGGTAAGTGGAGCGGCCTGGCCGATTCCGAAGGCGCCGCCATCGGCAACATTTTATCGTTGAACAGCCAAGCCGTGCTGACCAGGTTCAGCGAGGCGGGAAAAATAATCAAATGTATATACACGGAGCTGGTCAGGCAGGAAATTGGGTACCAGGCCCGGGTCAATCACCAGCTGGACGAACTGCTGATACAGGTGACCCGGCAAATGACGAAACAGAATCATTCCGGCCGGGACTTTCCCAAAACTTTCCTGAAGCTGGAAGAAATACTTCGACGCAACCTGGCGCATCAATGGACGGTAGAGGAAATGGCGGCGTTGGTAGGCCTCGGCACCACCCTGTTCAACGAAAGGGTAAAAAGTTATTCCGGTTTTTCACCCATCAACTATCTGATCAATATCCGGATCTCGGAAGCGATCAAGCTGTTGAAGCAGCCGGAGATCAGTGTCACCGACATTGCGTTGGACACCGGTTTCTATTCATCACAGCATTTCTCGACGACGTTCAGGAAGCTCACGGGCTATAAACCCAGCGAGTTCAGAAAAAATCATTTGCGTAACAAATAATGTCAACATGCAATGCATCATCACAATTGAGTTAGGGACTAATGGAGTACGGGTCTTTGCCTTCGACCTCGATGGGCGCGTCATCGGTTCGACAAAGGGCCACCATCCCACGTTTCATACCGAGCCCGACTACAGCGAACAGGACCCGGAGCAGATATTCATTACAACGTTGTACCTGCTGAAGAACCTGCTCAACGAGCATATTCATCCGAAGAAATACAATGTAGCTTCTATTTGCTTCTGTGCGTCCATGCATAGCGTGCTTGCTGTCGACAAGAATGGCAACCCGCTGGGCAATGCCATCACCTGGGCCGACAACAGGGCCAGGAAGGAGGCTCAGGAACTGAGGGCTTCCGCGCATGGCAAGAGCCTATACACGGCTACGGGGACACCCATTCATCCCATGTCGCCGCTGTTGAAGATAGCATGGATGCGGCAGCACGACAGAGAGCGTTTCAACCTCGCCGCCAAATTCCTTTCGATCAAGAGCTATATCATCCATCAGTTCACGGGTGAGTACAAGGTAGATTACAGCATAGCTTCGGCTACGGGCCTGATGAATATCCATGCTATCGGCTGGGAGGAGGATGCACTGAAGTATGCGGGCATCACGCCAGACAGACTGCCTGACCTGGCGCCCATCTTCACCCCGGCCGGAAGGCTGAAAAAGGCGTATCAGCAATCGCTGAGCCTGCCGGCGGAAACAAAGATACTCATCGGATCGAGCGATGGTTGTATGGCTACACTCGGAGATGGGGTATTGGGGGAAGGCAAGGCAACCATTACGATCGAGGACAGCGGCGCCGTAAGAGTGATGGGGCCCAGGGTGTTGAAGGACGACCAGATGCGCTTCTTCAACTATCTGCTGACGGAGTCCTGTTATGTATCGGGCGGTCCGACCAACAACGGGGGTAATATCTTCGAATGGTTCACGCGGCAGTTTGGGGACTTTGCCTATCCTTACGATATCGAAAGCAGCATGCAATTGCTCATAGAGGAGGCGGCAAAGGTGCCGGCGGGTTCCGACGGACTCTTGTTCCTGCCTTATCTTATCGGGGAACGCGCTCCTATATGGAATGCGGATGCGCGGGGAGCCTACTTCGGGATCAATATCAAGCATGAACGTCAGCATTTCGTTCGGGCCACCATCGAAGGTATTCTCTATGAGATGTACAGCATCGGGAAGATCCTCGGCGAGCAGCGCAATATCAAAAGTCTTTCGGTCAACGGAACATTCGGGGTACTTCCTTTCTGGACCCAGATGATGGCCGATATGTTCAATCGCCCGGTGCGTACGCGGCAAAAGTCCCATAGCGTCAGCTTTGGCGCATATCTTTTGAGCGCCACCGAAATGGGCATCTACAAGTCGCTGGAGGAGGCGGCCAGGACGGTGGAGCTGCCCGATGTTTTTTCCCCGGATAAGCGGCACCATGCCGTTTACGCCGATTATTTCGGCGTGTTCGAAAGACTCAGCACCGGGTTGGCCGCAGAATTCGAGGCGATCAGCACTTTGCAGCGAAAGCATTCCGGTATACAACAGATACCTACTCTTTCACTGTGATCTACTCTTTAATGGTAATTCGGATCTTCTTCAGGTCGCTCTCCGCGGAGCTGTTGCCATACCAGACGTCGAAGTCGCCCGGCGTGACGCACATCTCTCCCTTTTGATCGTTGTAAAATTCGAAGGCGCGATATGGGAGGGTGATCGTTGTGACGATGGTCTTTCCGGCGGGTAGGGTCACCCGGGTGAAACTGCGCAGGGTCTTGAGCAGGCCGCTGCTGTCGTCCGACTTGCGGATATAGACCTGGACCACTTCCGTTCCCGGCCTTTTGCCGGTGTTGGAGACGGGGATGGCCAGGGACAGGCCGTCCTTTTCCGTCGCGACCTTATTGCCCGCATCGGCCTCGCCGATGGAAAAATGGGTATAGTTCAATCCGAATCCAAAGGGGAAAAGTGCGTCGGACATGTACCGGTAGGTGCGGCCTTTCATAGAATAACTTTCAAAATCCTTTAGTTGATCGGAGCCTTTATAAAAGGTGACGGGTAGTTTGCCTGCGGGATCGTAGTTGCCGAACAGAATGTCGGCTACGGCCTGGCCGCCCGATTCGCCTCCGTACCAGGCCTGGAGGATCGCATCGCAGCTTTCCATCACGGGGGTGAAGGCGATGGCTGAGCCCGAACAGTTCACGAAGATCAGTTTTTTACCGGCGGCCTTCAGCGCCCTGAGGCAATTCCGTTGTACTTCCGGCAGTTCGATATCCGTCCGGTCGCCGCCTTTGAAGCCTGGATAATTGACCGGCATTTCTTCTCCTTCCAGCAAGGTGGAGAGGCCACCGGCAAAGATCACGACGTCTATCCCTTTTAATTTGTTGATCAGCGAGGAGAAATCGATGTCCACTTCTTTGCCGAAGTCGAATTCCAGGTTGGCCTGCCAATTATTGAGCTGGGCGTAGCGGATCTCGATCTTGTATGTTTTGCCTTTTTCGACTTTGAAGGGAACTCTCGACGGCAGGGTTCGCCAGTTGTTGGATCTGGCGAGCGAGACGCCGTCGACGAGCAGTTCAAAATGCCCGGTGGCGCCGTATTTGAATACGATCTCTTCTGTGGTGGGCGCCTCGAATTCCGTCTCGTAAGCGGCTGAGAAGCCCTCGAGCTTTATGCCGGAGGCGAATTCATGGTCACCGGCGGTGGTTATCTTCATGGGGTTGGTGAGCCTGCCGGTGGCGGCTGCTACTCCAGACCGATCGCGGTTGTTCCAGTAGGTGGCCTTGAATCCCGGTTTATTCTCCATGGATGTTCTGGAAAAATAGCTTTGGGTCACTTTATTTTCCACGAGGTCGCAAGCTTTGTCATACACCACCGCCTGTGGGTTGAGCGTCGACCGGATGCCGCCCAGGATAGTGATCGTCTTTATGGGTTTCCCGTTGTAGTTGCCCCAGAGCATGGTCTCGTTGTCCGCATTGGGGCCGACGACGGCGACCTTGTGGATCGCTTTGTTCAAAGGAAGGAGATCATCCTTGTTTTTAAGCAGGATCATCGATTCGCGGGCCATGTCGAGGGCCAGTTTCCGGTGTTGCGGGCTGTTGATCACCGAGGAGGGGATCTTTGTCCAGGGTACGATGGCATCGTCATCGAAGTCGCCGAGGTCGATGCGGCCGATGAGGATGCGTAAGAGATGTTTATCGATCTCTTGTTCCGTGATGAGGCCCCGGGCGACCGCATCGGGGAGATTGGCGAATGCGTATCCCGCCCAGACACATTCCACGTCGGTACCTGCCAGGGCGGCTTTTGCCGAAGCGTGAACGGCATCGGATGATACCTTGTGGCTGGTGTAGAAATCGGTTACGGCGCCGCAATCCGACACGACGATGTGTTTAAAGCCCCAGTCTTCGCGGAGGATGGTCTGCAGGAGGCGGTTGCTGCCACAGCAGGGTTCGTCGTCGATGCGTTGGTAGGCGCACATCACTTCGCGGACGTCGGCTTCGGTGACGAGGGATTTGAAGGCGGGGAGATAGGTTTCCCAGAGTTGCCGGGGATCGACGTTGTTTACGTTCAGCTGGTGACGGCTCCACTCGGGGCCCGAGTGGACGGCGTAGTGTTTGGCGCAAGCGAGTAGTTTGCGATACTTTTCGTCGGCTGGTCCCTGTAGTCCTTTTACCACAGATACGCCCATGCGCGATGTGAGATAGGGGTCTTCGCCATAGGTTTCCTGGCCGCGGCCCCAGCGGGGATCGCGGAAGATATTGATATTGGGTGTCCAGACCGAGAGGCTTAGAAAGCGCCGGTTCTCCTGACCTCTTTTCAGGGCTTCATTGTATTTCGCGCGGGTTTCGTCGGAGACGGCGTCGAAGATGTGGTAGACCAGCGAATCGTCGAAGGATGCCGCCATGCCGACCGGCTCGGGGAATACGGTGACGCTGTCGTTATTGGCCAGGCCGTGCAAGGCTTCGCTCCACCAGTTGAATTTTTTTATTCCGAGGCGGGGGATGGCCGGGGATTGGTCCTGCATTAACAGGGCCTTTTCTTTTAGTGTGAGCCGGGAGATAAGGTCTTTTGCTCTTTCTTCGGAGTTCAATGCCGGATTCAGGTAGGGCAGTTTGGCTGAGGTGGTTGTGGTGGCCCGGGTGTTGTCTGCGGTAAAGGTGTAGGTTTTGCCGGGCTGGGTGGCGATGTCGTATAGTAAAGTCGGCTTGAGGTTCGCCGGGTTTGGTTTCGCCTCCGGCGAGATGACGGGTGCGGGTGTTGGTTCTGTTTGATAAAAAGGATTGTCGTTGGGGCCATTGGCGGTGGCGAGGTCGCTGCCGGGGCCCTGCAAGGCATTGGGTACGCGGAGGCGGAGGCGTCCGCCCAGGTTGGACGTTATTACGAGTTTGGTCAACTTGCCGTCCTTCCATTCCAGGTCCCCGATGGTGAAGCCGCCTCTTGCGCGGAGTCCCTGGATACTGCCCGCGGGCCAGGCATCCGGCAAGGCCGGCAGCAGGAATAGTGCGCCGTCCGCACTTTGCATGAGCATTTCCGTGATGCCCGAGGTACAGCCAAAGTTGCCGTCGATCTGGAAGGGGGGATGCGCATCGAAAAGGTTAGTATAGGTCCCCCCACCCTCCGGGTTGACGCCCAGCGGTGACAGCTGTGTCTGGATGAGCTTATAGGCGTGATTGCCGTCCAGCATCCGCGCCCACCAGTTCACTTTCCAGCCCATGCTCCAGCCTGTCGAAACATCGCCGCGCTGGATGAGGGTATTTCTTGCCGCGGCGTATAGTTGGGGAGTCCGGTAAGGCGAGATCTGATTGGATGGAAAGAGGCCATACAGGTGGGAAATGTGGCGGTGATGGTCATTGGGGTCGTCTACATCGTCCAGCCATTCCTGCAACTGGCCATATTTGCCGATATGCATGGGGGGTAGTTTGGCACGCAGGGTCTTGAGGGTATCGATAAAAGCGTCATGGTTGTGAAGTATGTCCGATGCCCGGATGACGGTGCTGAAGATGTCGAAGACCATTTGGTTATCCATCGTGGTGCCCGCGTCGAGGGAGGAATTGCCGTGGGTTTTGGGGGCGTTTTCCGGTGAGGTACCGGGATTGATCACCAGCCAGTGGTTGCGGGGGTCTTCGACGAGGTCGTCGACATAGAACATTGCCGCTCCCTTCATTACCGGATAGACCGAAGCGAGCCAGGTCTTGTCGCCATTATACAAGTAATGTTCCCATAAATGCTGGCTTGTCCAGGCTCCGCCGTCGCTCCAAAGGCCCCAGAACATCCCGTCGACCGGACCTGTGCTTCGCCAGATGTCGGTGTTGTGATGGGCCATCCATCCCCTGGCCCCATACATCACCCGGGCTGTCTCGCGGCCCGTGACCGACAGGTCCCGTACCATTTGCAGGAACGGCTCGTGCATCTCCGGAAGATTTGTTTTCTCTGCCGGCCAGTAATTCATTTCCGCGTTGATGTTCAAGGTGTATTTGCTGTCCCAAGGCGGCATCAGCCTGTCGTTCCAGATGCCCTGCAGATTTGCCGGCTGGCCGCCTGGCTGGGAGGAGGAGATGAGGAGGTAGCGGCCGTACTGATAATAGAGCGTCACGAAGGAGGGATCATTGACGTTGCGGAAATTTTTGAGCCGCTCGTCGGTGGGCAGGCTGTCGTTGTCCGAGTGGCCGAGGTCGAGGCGCACCCGATGGAAATAGCGACCAAAGGCTGCTGTATGTGCTTTTTCGATCTCGCCAAAAGACTTTACGGATGCTTTTGCAAGGTAGTCCGTCGCGCGGGCGTGGGCATCCCCGCTCAGATCGTGGTAGTTGACAAAATTCGTAGCGACAGAGATATAGATTGTCGCTGCGTCGGCGCCGCTGACGACCAGCGAGGTGTCGGTGTTATGGATGGCGCCGCCTTCCGTCGTGATCTTTGCTATTCCTTCATACCGGACCATTCCTTTGACGCCTTCGTGGTCCATCGTGGTTCCCGAGATGACGAGTTCCCGGCCGCCGTTTGTCTTGCGTTCGGTATTCTTTTCCGGCGTGGTATAAAAGGCGCTGAAGGACAGGCTGCCCGGTTTGCCGGCCGTCAACCGCACCACGATCACCCGATCGGGCAGTGAAGCCAGTACCTGCCGGGTGTAGCGAACGTCCCCTACGGTGTACGTGGTTGTGGCGATTCCCCGGCTGAGATCCAGTTCCCGCCGGTAATTGGTGTAATTGTCATGACCGTCGAACGCCAGCCGGAGGCTTCCTACCGGTTCGAACATCTGGCCGCTCGATTTGGTCAATTTTACGGACTGCTCGAGGTACTTTTGCGCATCGGCCTGTTTTCCCTGGAAGATGAGCCTCCGGGCTTCCGGCAGTGCCTTCCGCATCTCCGGGTAATCGTTCCGGTTAGGGCTGCCGCTCCATACCGACTCTTCATTGAGCTGGAGGGTCTCGAGTTCGACGTTTCCGTAAACCATTGCACCGAGCCGGCCGTTGCCAATGGGCAGGGCATTTTCCCACCGGGCGCCTGCAGGCTGCCGGTACCACATGGTGAGGTTGCCCGGGGTTTGGGCATTTGTTATTGCCGTAATACCCAACATCGCTGCAAAAAGAATGTCCTTCATAGAAAAGAATAGGTTTGTTGAATGGAAACGATTGCCGTTATTCCAGGAAGCGGAGTGATCGGATGCGGATCGTGTCCTGGGTTCCAGCCGGGACCCTGATGAACAGATCGTGATGGCCTTTGAATTTCTTCACTTTTCCGTGGAGGATCTGCCATTGTTGGCCGTTTGCATTGGCTTTGAATGGGATGGTGGTGATGAGCCGGTCTTTGCCAAGGTTGTCGAGCCCTATTTCGACGGTACCGCCGGTATTGGCAGATACCGTCAATTGCACAGCAGCGGGGGTCCGGCGGCCTGTTTCGATGCCGGGGATCATGAACCACCCGCCTTCCGGCGAGGTGTTGGCGACGGATTTATCGCCTGACAGCGATATCGTCTTTATGCCATAGTAGTTCGCGTAGCCTGCTGCTTCGATCGGGGAGAAGGCATCTTTGACCGTGAACAGGTCGAAATCTGCCGAGTGGCCTTCGGCGAACACGCCGATGCTGGCGCCCACCCAGGAATTGAAGTTCGGTTGTTCTTTGTCGAGGGGAGCCGCGCTGACGGGGGATCCGAGTGATGTCCAATCGATGCCGTTGGTGCTATAGTAGCCGGTGAGGTCGTGCCATCTCCGTTCCAACTTCAGCCAGAGGATATTGCCTGCGGGGGTTGGGACGCTTCGTGTTGCCGTGTCCAGCTGCAGGGTGATGCGCCTGCCGCTTTCATTGCCGGCGTACAACCGGGCTACGACATGCTGGTTGCCGTTAGTCAGGTAGATACCTGCTTTAGCCGATGGGTCGGCGGCATCTACTTGCAGCCTGGTCACGGTCGTGTAGTAGTGCGATGTCTCTTTTTGAACAAGATGGGTGCGGCCGGTGTCGGGCGTCAGCCTCACCCACCCTTTGCGGGCGGAAAGTGAATAGCTCGCGGCAGCCTTCCGCGTGAGAAAATGCCATTGCAGGCCCAATGTGGTGTCATTGAATTCGTCGCCCTGCATACTGCGCCAAAGAATGCCGGAGTCCGGGAGATCGGGTTTTATGATGGGCTGGGTGGTTGGCGCCATACCCCAGGGGCGGTCGTCTTCCCAGATGACGGGATACAATGAGGTCTGGCGGCCGCTGCCGGACCAGTCGTCATTGGGGTATTTCTCATAGCTCTGCCCGATCGTCCACCAGGTGCCGTCCGATAGTTGGAGGGGGGCTGAAATATGATTGGGACGGCGGAAGCCTTCGTCCGGATCGGTCACCGGCCGGAAGAAATTGCCAAGCCTTTCCCAGGCCGCGGAGTCGCTGGTGAGCTTTTTTGAGCGGAGTACATATTGGCCGCCGGTGACATCGCCGGCGGGAAAATAGTAGTAGAAGCCATTGCGTTTACACATGACCGGTCCTTCGGCCCAGCTGTATTGCAGGTTGGCGTTGATCCAGTCCAGGTTGATCACGGTATCGGTCAGCTGCCCTGTGCTGTCGAGGGCCTGGATGCGGTTGATCTTTTGGCCGTTCTTTATCACCATATAGGGTTTGCCGTCGTCGTCGATGAAGATCGAGTTGTCATAGCCCAGGTTGCCGGTGGTGGGATTGGTTCGCACGGGTTGTGGCGTGGACCAGGGGCCAGAGGGCGAGGGCGCCCGGGAAAACCATTGGCCGTTGGAGGAGAAATAGATCCACCAGGAGCCATAGAAATACGTGATCGCGCCCTGCCAGATCCCGCCGGAGGGCCGGTCGGCGACGAATGATGACGCTTCGACGGGGGATACCACCCGGCTGATGATCTCCCAGTGTATGAGGTCTTTGGAGTGGTAGATGGGCAGGTAGGGGGTGAAATGAAAGGAGGAGCCGCAGTGGTAGAAGTCGTTGCCTACTCTTATGAGTGTGGGGTCGGGGTGGTCGCCGGGGAGGACGGGATTTACATAGGTGCGAACGGTTTTGTAGTTGGCTGCCGCGGCATCGATGACACTGTAGAATGCTTTTTTGGGGGCGTAGTTGCGGTCGAACAGGAGAGGATAATTGGTCCTACCCCGGACCGGCCAGTTGTTGAGCCAGCTGGAGCCGTCTTCGACGCCCCAGAAGGTGATGCGGCCTATTTGCTTTCTGTGTTGCAGGAACAGTTTGAACAGCCTGGAGTAGTCGGCGGCCAGCCGGTCCTGGAGGGAGTCGGGCAGGCCGGTGGGCCAGGGATCCCGATGGGTGTTTTGACTGGTTGTGTTCACGTCGGCCGTATTGCCTTGCAGTGGATTTGGTAATACGGAGATATCCAGCTCTGTGAAGTTCACTTTGATCCCCAGGGCGGCAAAGGTGTCGATGCTTTCCGCGATGTCCTGAAAGGGCACTTTTCCCAGGTGCCAGTGGCCCTGGATGCCGATGGCCTCGATACGGACGCCGGCGGCCTGTAATTTCCTGACGATGCCGATCGCGCCGGTGCGCTTCTTTGGGTTTTCTATATTGTAGTCGTTGTAATATAACTGGGTATGGGGGGCTGCCTTTTGTGCTAGCCGGAAGGCTTCCACGATATAGTCCGGTCCGAGCTTTTGTAGAAAAATGGAATTACGAAGTGTTCCGTCTTCATTGAGCGCCTCGTTGACGACATCCCAGGAATAGACTTTCCCATCATACCGGGCGGCGAGTGTGGTGATATGGTTGGCGAAGAATTGCCGGAGGCTGTCGGCGTCCTTTATGTTCCTGACGAAGGCTGGCAGCTGGCTGTGCCAGATCAGCGTGTGAGCGTTGACGTGGAGACCGTTCTTTTGCGCATAGGCCACCAGCTGGTCAGCGGCTTCGAAGTGGTAGCCGTCCCAGGTGGGGTGGATGAGGCCGGCTTTCATGATATTCTCGGGGGTGACCGCGTTGAACTGGTGTTGAATGATCGAGTCGGCCCGGGGGTCCCGGCCTTCGGTCTGTTGGACATTGACGGCAGCGCCTATGAGGAAGTCATCATGGAAAGCGTCTTTTAACGACGGAAGGGTATCCGGCGTTTTGTTTATTGGCGCGGTGCGAAAACCGCCGAGTGCGATGATGGCGATCGTCAGGAGCAGTCCTTTTGCTTTTTTTGTTTGCATCAGTTTTTTTATTAGTCCATATGAAACCAATCTACATCGACGAATCCGCCTGTTTGCCTTGTAGCGAAATTAAACAGGCCAAATTTGTTACCGGTGAATATTTTCAGGCTAAACCGCATATTCAATGGGTTCCCGAGGGGGGTGAATGTCTTGTTATCGAGGCTATAGGCGAATGTCGCCTTTTTGGTTGCGTTGGATGCCTGGGTACGCAGATAGACCGTGGCCTGTTGCAGGGGGATGGAGTCGACCGTCACACCGTTATTCACCATTGTGAGGAATCGGCCCGTTTCGGTTTGCTTTACGGCGATGAAGGCATAGGGATCCTGGAATACGCAGAGGCCGGCCAGGTCGCCGGGTTGCATATGGTCCGTATCGAGCTTTGCGGTTGCGACAGTCGGGATCGACTGATCGTATTTTGCGATGGTTCGTTGGGTAAGGGTATTCCGGGCCTGAAGGAGATCCGGGGTGATGGAGACTGTCGATAGGCGAAGGAAGCCCGGTCTTGCTTTGAGGGACCATTTTGCGGGGTCGGGATTGTGATTCCAGCTCCATTGCATGCCGAGGGTATCCGCGCCGAACTCATCCGATGCCGGGAGGCTAGTCACGGGGTAGACCTCATGAACGTCGGGCTTTTTATATTTTACTACGGCCTTACCGTCGATGCCTGCGATGGGCCAACCGCCCTGCCAGTGGACGGGTTGGAGGGAGGGGAAGCGGCCGAAGGGACCCATATCGATGAAGAGCATGGTCCACCATTCTCCTGTCTGGGTTTCTATCAGCGCGCCCTGGTGGATGCCGAAATTCACATTGTTGCGATCCGTCTCCTTTATGACAACCCGTTCTTCATAGGGTCCCCAGATGTTGCGGGACCGGAGCGCCACCTGAAAGCCGTCCGCGCCGCCGTAGGTACAATACAGGTAGTAGTACCCATTGAGCCGATACATATGGGTTCCTTCGAGTCCCGGGCGAAGGTCGCCGGTGAACACCAGGGAATCTTTTGTGAGGGGGGAGAAGGCGGCGTCGAGTTCGGTGATGTAGATCTTATTGTATCCCGAGGCGACATAGATCTTGCCCTTTTCGTCGAAGAGCAGTCCGCAGTCATGGAAGCCGCGGCCCAGTCGTTTTATCTTCCAGGGACCGGCCGGATCGGTGGCGGTGCAGAGGAAGGCGCCTTCGTTGAGGGTATTGAACAGTACATAAAATTGTCCGTTGTGGTATCTGAGGCTGCCGGCCCATTGTCCGTGGGCATAGCGGTTGCAGCTGTCGAGATTGTAGCAGGGGCTTTCGTCCATCCGCTTTACGATGTTGGTGCAGTAGCGCCAGTTAACGAGGTCATTCGATTGCAGCAGGGGAACGCCGGGGAAGGTAAACATCGTCGTAGCCAGCATATAATAGGTGTCCCCTACCCTGACGACGTCGACGTCGGGAAAATCGGCCATGATGACCGGGTTGGTGAAGGTGCCGTCGCCGTTATCGGCATGGACGGGCCAGGAGCTTGTCGGGGCGGGTTGCGGGCTCGCAGACGCGGTTTGAGAGGTGGGCGGGCCGGATTGGGCAGCCAGCTGCTGGACGACGCCAATCAGGGCTGGCAGGAGTATCTGGGAGATGATTCGGATTCGCACAGGGGTTAGGGTTTAAAGATGAGGCTGGCGAATTGCCGCAGCGAGCGGCGCCACGTCTGCCATTCGTGCGCCGTGCCGGGCGACTCATAGTAAACATGGCGGATACCGGCTTTTTCCAGTGCCTCGTGAAGTCCTTTTATCCCGTTATACATTCTTTCGGGTTCGGCGGTGCCGATGCTGAGGTAGAGCAATTTGACCTGTCCATTGAATTTGGCCGGGTCTGCCCAGGCGCCGTCATACAGTTGCCGGAGATCGGTTCCCGGCGTCAAAAAGGTGGCACCGCTGAAGCCACCGATGTAGGCGAATTTGTCGAGGTTGGTCATGGTTGTCTGGAAGGTCTGGAAGCCGCCCATGGACAAGCCGGCCATAGCGCGATGGTCGCGATCGGGGATCGTTCTGAATGCGGAGTCGACCATGGGGATGATCTCTTTGACCAGCAATTCCGGGAATACATTGTTGTTCATCGCGCCCGGCCTGTTGGCGACGGTGTTGTTCACCGGCCGGGTGGGATCGGTGGCATATCCCCGGTCCATCACGACGAGCATGGGGGTTGCTTTCCCTTCCGCGATGAGGTTGTCGAGGATCAGATCCATTTTTCCCTGGGTGCTCCAGCCTGTTTCGTCCTCTCCTGCGCCATGCTGGAGGTAGAACACGGGGTAATGTTTTGCAGGTTCCGCGTCGTACCCCGGCGGCGTGTAGATATAGGCCCGGCGCCAGGCCCTGGTCATCGGCGAGTAGTAGTTCACTCTTCGCACCTGGCCGTGCGGAACGGGGTGAGCTTCATAGAATGCGCCGTCGTTATCGGGGATGTCGATGCCGCTGGCCATCCGGCCCATTCCATAGAAGGTCAGGCTGGCGGGGTCGATGGTGGGCAGGCCGTCGATCAGCAGGGAGTAGTAGTGAAATCCTTCTACGACCGCATCGGTGGTCAGTGTCCAGTACCCGGCAGTATCCCGGATCATATCGTATTTTTTCAGCAGGTCGATCTGAACGCGTTGGGCGTCGGGCGCTTTGAGGCGAAAGACAACCCGGCGATCGGGAAGGATCTGCGGGTATTGGCTGCCGGGGTTGTTGGTGGTAGCAGGCTGACCGGAGGATGCGGTGATATACGCCGGGAAGCTGGAAGTGTCTACAGGGCGAAACAAGAGCTGGGAGAACATGTATAAGCCATTCTTCCATACTTTAAAGTCGTGGACGCCCGGCTCGATGTAGTAGATGTGGGGTACTTTCTTTTCGGTGAGATATTCGTGGGTCCGGCGGCTGAAGGTGAGGAGTCCATCATGGTCACCGCAGGAGATATAGAGGAGCTTCAGGGCATTCCTTGTTCTTTCCGGATCGGGGACGAGGTCTTCCGGGCGTTTGGTATTGGGAGCTGCGGAGAAGGCGCCGATCCAGGCGAATTGATCGAGGTTGCCCAGGCCGAAATTGAGGGACTGGCCTCCGCCCATGGAAAGACCCGCGATGGCCCGGTGTTCGCGGTCGGTATAGACCGGATAATGTTTTTCGATGTAGGGGATGAGATCGTGCAGGAGGTCTTTTTCGAAGTTGGCGAAGGCCTGGACCTTGTCGGCGGCCATGATATTGCCTGTTGCCCGGTCGTCCTTCATGGCCCTTCCGTTGGGGAGGACGACGATGAAGGGTTCCAGTTTATGTTCTGCATAGAGGTTGTCGAGGATCAGCTGGGGTTTACCGCCATTGAGCCATTCTTTTTCGTCGCCGCCGATGCCATGCAGGAGATAGAGGACGGGGTATCGTTTTTTGCGGGAGTATCCCGGTGGCGTATAGATCAGCGTTCTTCGGGTAGTGCCGACCGTGGCGGAAGGATAGCTGATGGTATCTATGCGGCCGTGGGGAATACCTGCGCGTAAGGAATCGAAGCCGGGAGGCGCCGGTTTCACCGTTGCCAGCAGCGGCAGCATCCGGGCGGCATACCGGCGGCCGAACTCGCGGTAGCCTGCGGCGGTAAAATGCAGGTGATCGGTTCCTGCGGGGCACCCCAACGAGGATACGATATGCGCCGTGGGGATCGTTTCGGGCAGGCGGTCGATAATGGCGTTCATGCTTGCGCATTTGCCTTGCTGGTCTGCTCCGACCACTTCACCGGCGATCAGCGGGACGGAGGCAGCGTCGAGGTTCAGGTCCCGGAGCAGGTGCTCATAGACTCCCTTTACTTTTGCAGGCCATGTGGTGTCGTTGGTGTTCGATTCGCCCTGGTGTAACAGTATTCCTTTTATTATGCCGTCTTTCTGCGCCAGTTTCGCCATTTCGACCAGGCGGGCATAGGGATCGTTGTCATATTCCTTCAGGATGCCCTTCATCCAGTCCGGGGCGGTAGCCGTGTAGCCCTGAACCTGTTCTTTGTCGAAGAGTTCGATCTTACAGCCGGCGACCGCGACGTGGATGACACCCAGTTTCACGTCCGGCGGCAAATGGGCCAGCAGGTTCCTGCCAAAGTAATCTGCGGGCGACAGCCCGGTGTGACACCGGCATAACGGCGGTGTCGCGGTATACCATTTGCCCTTCAGCCGGTTGAGATCCGGGCAATCGACTGATTCCATGACCTTGAATCGGGGGTCAACGATGGTATCCTCTGCTTCAAATTTTGCGGCCCCTTCCATATTGGACTGGCCGAAACATAGGAAAATGTAGAATTTCGGGTCTTGCGACCAGGATCGTTTTACGACAAAGAACATCGCTGTCAGAAGGATGGCTTTTGCAAATCGTTGCATTTTGGATGAATAAGTTTGAGGTTGGGCGATCGGGTATCGAAAAAGCAGGAAAAACAGGGGGGATAGAGATCCCCCCGTACGCTTGCTTAGCAGAAATAAATAAACGACTGCTTTGTTTATGTCTATCCTAAATGTCAGCAGGAGGGAGCAGCCGGGATGGCATTTTTCCGTCAAATCCTGTCACAAATCTTTCATTGATGCCAGAGAGGTGTAGGGGCATTTCACCCAGAGCTGATCTACAGTATTGCATATCAATTACATACGAGCACAAGTGGTTAAATTAACTTAAGTGAAAATTTTGTTTCCGGAGATGATGGAATTTTACCTCCTGAAACAAGATCATCAAATCATGAATTCAACAAGTACTGCCAAATCGTTGCGAAGCCTTTACTTTACCCGGGCAATCTTCTCCGTCATATGGATCACCCTGGTCCTTACGTTCGCAAAAACCAACACCGCGCTAGCAGCATTCCTGTTCATTCTTTACCCTGCATGGGATGTCGTGGGAACGATATTCGACATCAAAGCGAATTCGCCGGCAGCCAACAAAACACCGCAATATGTAAACGTCGGGGTTGGTATCTTTACCGCGATAGCAGTGGCCGTGGCTTTGCGAAGAGGCGTCCCGGAAGCGCTGATCGTATTTGGAGCATGGGCTATTCTCACCGGCCTTATCCAACTGGTGCTCGGCCTTCGCCGCCGGAAGCATTTTGAAGGACAATGGCCGATGATCATCAGTGGGGGACAATCTATGTTAGCCGGTGTCTTCATTATTGCTACGGCACATACTCCGAATCAAGGGATAGCTTCGCTGACGGGATATTCCGCATTTGGCGCATTTTATTTCCTGCTGGCCGCCATCCGGCTGGGTAAAAATATTAAATATCTTACATGAGTGAACACGAGGAGGCCCTGGGCACCTTTTTGACAAATTTTGCCGGGTTAACCGGAAAAGACATTGCTGACAGCGCCGCTTTTTGGAAACCCCGAAAACTCAAAAAGGGTGATTTCTTCAACATGCAGTCGATGGTTTGCAATGACCTGGGGCTGGTCATGAAGGGGATCTTTCGGATCTACTACGACAATCCTGAGACGAACCAGGAGACAAACGTTTTTTTCTTCTCAGAAAATCAGTTTGTCGTATCGTTCCGCAGCTTTGTGACGCGACTGGCATGTCATTATTTTATTGAAGCAATGGAAGATTCCGAGTTGGTCTATATCACGTACCGGGACCTTGCCGGGCTTTATGAAACGCATCCCAACTGGGCAAGGTTTGGCCGGCTTTTGGCGGAGCAATTCTTTGCCTACTCGCAGACGCGTGCGGAAGAGCTCTTGTTCTTTTCGCCGGAGAAACGCTATATCCGGCTGCTGGAGGCTCATCCCAATATCGTGAACCGCATTCCTGCCTATCATATCGCATCCTTTCTAGGGATAACCAACCCGTCGCTCAGCCGAATCCGGAAGAGGATACAGCGGTAAGGCCGGCCCCCGGGCAGAGTGCGAGCGGCATTCAGTAGCAGGGCTCCGGCATCGCGGCTATTTCATCACGACACCGGAGCTCCGCCGAAGAACGAAAGCTTTCTTGTTGCCGGGTTCTTTAACTATTGTCGACTCCCAGGTGGCGTCCCCGACATCGTCCAGTACAATTGCCGGGCGGTAATCTTTCGCCGCGCAGGAGAGATTGAGGTTCCTGACCTGGATGCCGCGGGCGTGCCGGAGATAGAGGCCCCAGGCGGGGAGTTCCCTGAACATCGAGTAATCCGGATAATTCGTGGGCAGTTCGGGGATGGAATCGGGGCCGGCGGGATCGCGATGTGCGAAGAATGGATCGCCGCCACCCGGATAGCGAACGACCAGGTCTTCTAACCGGATGTTTTGGAGGAGTGCGCCGGGAAGGCCTGTCAGTACGATGGGTGAGATGTTCCTGGGCTGGTCTTCGACGGGTCCCTCATAGGGATAGCCGGCATCCGGCTTGCCGGCGGCGATCCCGATGGAGAAATGCCGGATGGAGACGTCGGTGATGGTGGATTGCCGGGAGCCGCTTCGGGCCCCGATGCGGATGAAAAGAGCATTGCCCGTATTGACGGCCGTCAGACTATCGGCGACCACGTCCTGTACCGCTGCCCCGTCGACCGCCTCGAGGGCGAGGGCCGAGCGATAGGTATTGTAGACGCTGTTATGCAGGATGCGGATATGCCGGAATCCCCCGCGCGATACCGTTCCGAATTTTATCGCGTTGGCGCTGGACCGGATGGTGCAGTCGCGGATGAGTACGTCGGTGCAGGAAGCGGCGGGGTCATGTGATTTAAGACAGATGCCGTCGTCGGCCGCGTCGACATAGCACCCCGTTATCCTGACCTGGCTGCAATCCACGATATCCATCCCGTCATTGTTCCAATAGGCCTTGCTGTCGACGCGGATGCTGTCGATGGTGAGGTTGTCGCACTGATCGTAGGTTTGCACCCAGGAAGCCGCGTTGGCGAGGGTGATCCCTTTTATCGATAGGGAGTGGCAGTGACGGAAATAGATGAGCATTGGCCGGTTTGCTTCATTTGGCCGATCGTGCGACAACGGATCGGTGATGATTCCCGCGTGTACCAGTCCGACGATGTTTGCGGCGACTGCCCTACCCTGCCCTTCGATGATCCCTTTGCCGGAAAGGGAAATGTTCTGCTGGCTGTCGGCCAAGAGTAAGGCCGTAAATCCGTCCTTATCGTAGTCGAAGGGGTTCAGCGATCCGAGGAGTACGGCTCCTTCGTGTAATTCCAGACCGACGGATGATCTGAGATGAATGGAGCCTGTGAGGTAGCGGCCTACTTCGAAGACCAGGCGGCCGCCGCCGTGGTCGTGGATATAGTCGACGGCATATTGGATCGAGCGGGTGTTGAGTGTTTGGCCGTCGGAGCGGATGCCGAACATCGAGGCCGGGTAGTCGCCTGTATAAGCGGCAGATGGGGCAGTCGTTTGGGCAGTTGCTGCAGTGGCCGCCGGCCAAAGGAGGAAAAGAAGATATTTTATCATAATCGATATTTAGTAGATAGTGACAGGTCCGACCATGCCTATGGATTGGATCGGCTGATTTTTTCTTTTCTCATTGGTCCAATATTGCGCAACCGCGTTTTGTGTCAGGGTTTTCAAATAGTTGCCCATGGTGGCCGTGACGGTTATCTCCAGTCTGATCTCGCCTTTCGGCAACGGGAAGATCCGCTTCCCGTACCACTGCACGCCTTTTGAAACGCCGTTGACCCTTAGTTCCGACACCCCGTGGACTTTACCAAGATCGAGGAATTTGCCGGAGTCGAGTCTGATCGTCTTGCGATAGACGATGATCCCGCTGAACGCCGCGTACGCCGGGATGTCCTTCCCATCCCGCAGGTCTTCCATTTCGGAGTGGGTAATTGTCCCGTCGATGTGTTGCCATTCCACCGACCATCCCTTCAACGGCTGTCTGTCCCCTGCGGGCATTGCGTTATATTTATTCCCTTTCTTATTTTTATCAAAGACGATCAGTTTCGAATCTGCCGGGCCGAGATGTAGTTTCAATTTGTCCGCCGACAACTCGAGCCGGTGGCGTTCACCGGTAACCGCATCCCAGAGCCAGGGCCATTTACCTGTAGTGATCTCCGGCGCAAAAGAAAGTTCGAGGCTATAGTCCTCCCCGAGATTCGAATTGATGAAGAGGATCACTTCCGAGTGACTGGCGCTATAACGGACCTGGTTGACGAATGGATTGGGGTGATCTATCTGTACATATGGTTTGAGCGAATAGTCCTGTTGGATCCTGCGGTACCAGTCGATAGAGTCCCCGGCCGGCTTTTTCAGCAAGATAAAGCGATCCGTAAAGGCTTCCATCTTCTTTACCCACCCGCGGACTTCGTCATCCGGAGCCAGCAGGCTCTCTGCCTTTAAGGGGACGGTTTCGATGCAGAAGATGCGACCTCCGCCGGCTACAAAATTATATAATTCCCGCGCCGTGCCCGGGCTGAGGCTTTCCACTTCGATGAGGAACAGGGTGTGATATTTTTTTAGAGCCCCGGCCCGGATCGTTCTCTCCGAAACATAATCACAACCGTCCCCATTTTTGTGGATCGCTTCCCAAATCAAGGGTTGCCAGAGGGGATGGATGAGCGTGGGAAAAGGGGTGTTCTGGGCGCCGAATTTGTTCCAGGTGTCGGCGTCAGGTGGCAGCACGGCGATGCGGGCAACCATGTTCATTTCCTGGAAGAGGGCGGTGAGCCTTGCCCGATAGGTGGTGAAGTAGGCCAGCCAGGGCCACCAGGGATTTCGTTCGTTAAAATAAGTGCCGTACCTGACCCAGCCCGGAAAGGCGGCTTCGCGGGGAGAGTAATTGAACCCATGAAAGACCGCGTGCGTGACACCGGATATGACGCCTTGATCGGCAGCCACTTTCAGGAGTTCAAGCGTTTCATTGAAAACCCGGTCGGTATTGGTCAATTCCTCGCACGAAACGATCTTCTTTCCCTGCAGGTGAGCGGCAGACGAGACGTATTTATTGATCATGGTATAGGCTCTGCCTACGCGGTAGTCTTCCTCGCTCATCTGTGTTCCGAGCCCCTCTTTGATCCAGGTCTCGCATTCGGGGATGTCCACGCCGAAGCTCCCGTCGAGAGGATGATAGCCGCGGCCATATGCCTGCACCCGGGAAAGGACGTTGTTTTCCTTGCACCATGCGAGGAAGGGCTCGACAAATCGTTCGCGCAAGAGCTCTGTTTTGGTCAGGTCGAAATCATAGCGCACCCTGCCGGTTAATTGCCTGAAGGCCTCGCCTTGTTTTGCGCCGTACATCGAGTCGATGTTATTCCCCATGCCGCCGGTCTTATAAAGGATGAACGGCAAATAAGGCGCAAGGGCATATCCTCTTCGACTAAAGAACTCCTTTTCCATGTCCTCGCACCAGTTGGCTCCCTCCAGTTCGAGGCTGTCGGTGAAGAAACAGCGGATCTGGCTGGTCAGCGGCCCGATGGCATCCGACATGCGGTGAAGGTATTTTTCGACGGCCCCTTTGTTGTAGTGGTTCAACACCGGTCCGTCGGCGCCCGGCGCCCCATTGATGACCGCGGCAAAGCCGTCGAATTCCACCAACGCGTACAGGAAATGGCTGCCGGAAGGTACAGAGATGCGGTAACTTTCTTTTTCAGGCTCGACGGGAATGCTTTTTACTTCATCCAGACTGTTCAAAGGCGTTGGGACGAGATGGAGCGAAATCAGCTTTGGTACCCGTTGAGCAAAGGGGGCAAAAATGCCCGGATAGGCGTCTTTTATCAGATCGGCCACCACTGCGTCGTAGTCTACTGGACCTTCCAGGCTGGTCGCCGAGATGGCTCTCACCTGGCTTCTTTCCTCTGCTGCCAGCCAGGGGGCGCCGAATGGCCAACCCGAGCCAACGATCAGATCGCAGGTCATCCCGAGGGAAGCGGCTTCCCCAAGCGTAAATCGCAAAAGGTCCAACCACGCGGGGCTCAACCAATCGACGGATGCGCTATCCATGTCCGCCGTTCTTTCCGGAAAGGCGACGGGGTTTATCTCTACGCCGCCAATGCCGGCGTCCCTGAGGAGACGAAGCTCGCGGGCCAGTTCCGGCTTTTCGATCTTATCGCCATTCCACCACCAACGGACGAAGGGGCGGCTGGCCATCACCGGGTTCCTGAAGAGTGAGTAAAGCCTTTCTTCGGAAACCGACCAGGGCCCGGCTAAGGCCGGGGGCAGGGTCCCCTGAAGTGCATATGCGGAAGCCAGGATCGAACTACGCTTAATAAACAGTCGTCTCTTCAATAGATATTCATTTAGCAAAAATCGTATATCGAAAAACAGCGGCCCGAGCCGGGTCTTTTGCTTCCAACCGAATCCTGGTGATGGTACGGTGGCGCCAGCTTGCTTTCAACCCCTCTTCTTCCGGTGTGGTCAGTGGAATGGCTTCCTTTTGGGCGGTGCAGACCTGTGCGTCGTAGTGCAGTTCCACTTTTTTCCCTTGTTCAGTCGTAAAAACGATCAGCCCCGGAGTCGTGACATCGACGGCGGCAACGGTCATGATCGTCTGGGTCAGTGAACGGAGGGTACTATCCATCCGGCAGCTGTCCGTGATGGTTATGCGGCCTGTTTTTTCCGCCAGGATGGTCCGGGACCAGGAGTGGATGCCGGCGGCGGCGGGATAGGCTTTTGCCAGATCCATGGACAGACTGGAGGATTGTTGGTTTTTTCGGTAGTTAACCCGTGTGGCGCTGTGAGCGGACCCTTCTTCCTGCTGCCGGCCGTTGATCGTCGGTAAATTGTGAAAGGCGGAGGTATTGAACCAGAGTTGGTAACGGTCTTTTGAAAACGTGCGGGCGGTATAGGTGCCGGAGCCCACGTCGATGATCACCGGTTGGCCATCCGCGTAGATGATAAAGTCGCCGACGTCATTATGGTTGTGGCTTTTGCCATTGTTACCCGCGTGGGCGGCTATGGTAAGTCCGTGGGCCAGGCGCGAGACCATGAGTTGGATGTCCGGGAGCCAGGTGGCGGTGAGATCGTGGAAGACAGAGGGTTCGGGAGTTTGGAGAGGGGTATGTCCGGCAGCCGGGAGGTCTGGGTGGGCGGTGAGATCCCGCAAGTCGTTGAGGTCAAAGAGTTCCCTTGCGCGATGGAATTGTTGGAGGTTCAGGCTGTTTGCGTAATCATATCCGGTATACAGCCAGTTACCGAAGGCCCGGAGGGTCGTGTCGGCGGTTTCTGATCCGAAACGCCGGATCATAAGCGGTTCGGGCACGATCTCAGGGTGCGCGTCGCCGATATTGACGAAATAATTGCCGCCGATGTGTACCCTATAGATATATGCTGCCATGTTACGGACAAGATCGGTGTGAAAAATATTGATGCGGCCGTCCGTGGCGCTCCGCAGGAGGTCGAGGACATCCAGCACACAGCCGGGGCCGTGCGCCCAATAGGTAGGACCTTCTTCACAGGCGCCGTCATCGCCCAGTCCGTTGAGATATTGGTCTGTGACCTGCATGGCGCGGTAGACGGATTGTGTCCTTTTGGTGTCGTCTTTTTCGAGCAACAGGGCGGCAGTGAGATAATTGGACATGATCCAGGGCGCCCAGTTGTTCAGTTTGGCCTCGCCGTTTCCGGCGCCCAGCCAGTCATATCTGGCTGTCTCCATTGGTACAAAGATGCGCCTGTTCACTTCGTAAAAGATGCGCCTGCGGATGAGCGGTGAGATACTATCCAGTTGAGGGCCGACGAAATAATCCGCCCAGGCCAGGTTGGCTGCCGTCTCGGCTGCGAAGAGATCGACCACCGGGTGCTCCGCGTCAGGTAGTCCCTTTCCGCCTTTCTGTAAACCGAGGTGGGCCGAAGCGCCCCAGAATGTTTCTTCCGAGATGGACCAGATGTCGTCCAGGATCGCATCCAGGAACCGCCCCCTACCCTCCACGGATTCGGCCAGGACGAGTGCCCAGAGCTTGTTGCGCTTTCCAAAGGCGATGTTCTCATATCGTGTTCGGTTGCCGTTGCGAAAAAAGTCCAGGGTAACGGTTGCCGGTACGTTGGGGAATGGTCCGTGCAGGCAAGCCTCGCCGTTTTTGATCAGGATCATTCTGACACTGTCAGGCAATAATTTTACCCATCCCGCCGGCGACTGAGGGAAGGGTTTCCATGCTGCCTGCGAAAGAAGTGCCTTTTGGAGGCTCGCAGGATCTGCTTGCTTTTCGAGCAGGTTTCGGGGCGTAACCTGCGCATTCGCGGCCGGGCTGAGGATCAGCGTCGCAAGGATCGATATCAGAAAAAATCGCATTTTCGGGTGGCGTAGAGCTCAATGAGCTGTATAAATTAGCGGATTCTGTTCGTTGTCGTTGAGCGGGTCGCCGATCGTCAGGCTGCTCAAATAGTGTTCGGGGAGGATATTCGGTTCCCCGTTGAACACGTTGCCGTCGGGCATATAGCCGCAGGTCATTGCCCGCCGCCAGGTATTGGTCATATTAGCGCCTGCTCCATGAATAGTCAGACCGTTGTGAAAGGAACAGCTGCCGGCCTTCATGGGCGCGGCAACGGCCGGGGCTTTTACAAATTGCGGGTAGACATCGAAGATGCCGTCCATATTGCGACCGATGCTTATCTTGTCAAAATTCGTCCCTTTGTGCGAACCGGGAATAAAATACAGGCAGCCATTTTGCAATGTCGCATCGTCCAGCGCTACCCAAATGGAGATCGCCCGCCGGTCGGAGAATGACCAGAAAGGGTTATCCAGGTGCCATGCCGTGGGATTGGCCCAGGGGCGTTTGAACAGTGCCTGGTCATGCCAGATCCGGATCCCTTCGGCTCCGGAAAGCATAGCGGCCATGTGCCCGATCCGCTCATCGAACATCAATTCTTTTACTGAGCTATTGGTTTGCCAGAGGTTCAACAACTGGTCAAAAACCTTCCCGAAATAGTCCCCATCCTCATTGATCCCGTCGTCCTCGCCGATGAGGATGTCTTTGCCGGGGATCTTTCTTCCGCCTCTTTCCGCGACAGCCTGCATGACGGCTTTGCGCCAATGATCCAGTTCATCCGGTGTGAGGAAATCATCAATAACGATAAAACCGTTGGTTTGATAAAACTCGATCTGCTCCCTGTTTGGTAGATGCTTCATATGGCAAGCGTTTGACTACCAATAAATATATGCAATTTACCACAGTTTCTTGCCGAAGGCGAGGCTAAAGCGGAAGGGACGCAAGACCGGCGGGTCGGAAGTGGGACAGTAACCTTTTTCGAAAATGGAAGTTTCCATGCCCTATCCCATCACTTAAATAGCCTTTCCCATGCGATTTCTACTGAAAAACAAACTATTCTGCTTTATCAACATTTTCGGCCTTGCGCTCGGCACCCTCTGCTGTCTCTATATCCTGCTGTATGTGCAGGAGCAGTACAGCTACGATAAACAGCACAAAGATGGGCAGAACCTATACCGGATCAATACTTTTTGGTCGAGTTCGGCCGGCAGTGCCAACTGGGCAACGGTTACTCCGCCCGTAGCCCCAGCCATGCAACGGGATTTTCCCGAAATCATCCAGTACGCAAGGGTGGTCCCTACCCTCAACATCGACTATCATTTGCTGCGCTTCAACGACCGATCGATCTACGAGAAGGACGCCGTTTACGCGGACCCGAGGTTCTTCGACCTGTTCAGCTTTTATTTTATCGCGGGAAATGCGCACACCGCCCTCGACGAGCCCTATAGCATCGTGCTGTTGAAATCGCTTGCGGACCGGCTGTTCGACCGGCAGGATCCGCTGGGCAAGGTGATCACGATGGAAAACAACACCGGGAAACATGATTTTACGATAACCGGGGTGATCGATGAGCGGCTGGGCAAGTCACATATCCATGCCAATATGTTTATGTCGATGAACAGTGGGGGCATGGGGGAATTTACACTTTATAACAATTCCTGGACGGGGATGAATATCGTGATGTCCTATGTCAAGTTACGGGCCGGCGCGGTGGCAGCGACGCTTGAAAAGGAGCTGCCGGCTTTTGTGAATAAATATGGCGGCAATAAATTGAAGACGATGGGCATGACCAAGGTGCTGCATCTGCAGCCCATTACGGAGATCCATACGGCTCCGGGCTATAAGGGATCCGAAATGACAAAGCCCATCAGTCCGGCATTTTTATCCATCATGGTCCTGATCGCGGTGCTGATCCAACTGGTGGCCTGCATCAATTTTATGAATCTGTCTACGGCCCGCGCGTCAAAAAGAGCCAAAGAGGTGGGCGTGAGAAAAGTAGCCGGCGCCGGAAAAAAGCAATTGGTCCGGCAGTTTTTGGGAGAATCACTATTGCTGGCCTTTGCCGGTGTTGTGGTGGCTCTGCCGTTATTGCTATTGTTGTTTCCCTATCTGAACAATATTACCGGGGCGGACATTCGCTATTCTTCCTTAGCGCATTACCAGCCCTGGCTGATCCTTACGGGTCTCGCGCTTGTCACGGGATTACTGGCCGGCAGCTATCCGGCCTTTTATCTTTCCGCCTTCCAGGTCGTACGCGTTATAAAGGGAAATTTTACCAGTCATATTTCATCGGCGGGCATCCGGCGGTGGCTGGTCACGCTCCAATTCGTCATTTCCATCGGCCTTATTACGGGTATCGTTATTATCTACAGTCAATTGAATTATATAAAGAATATAGATCTGGGATTCGATAGAGAGCAAAAACTGGTGTTTTCGTTTTACACCGACGACGCTGCGGGAAAAATACCTGCCTTCGCGGACGACCTGCGGCGCCTCGCCGGGATCAATGCCGTCAGCCGGGCTTTAAAAGCTCCGGGCCAGCTCCTGCCCTACGATATGGATGTTTATAAAGCGGGCGGCAGCCTGGCTACGGGTGTCGACGCCAGCTTCCAGCAGGCGGATGATAATTTTTTAAAGGCTACGGGGATCAAGCTCGCCGCAGGCCGGGATTTCAAACTATACGATTCCGACAGGATCATCATCAATGAGACGCTTGCAAAACAGTTGGACCTGAAGACCGAGCAGGCGCCGGGAACGAAGTTGTACACGGAATACAATGGGCAAACGATCAGTTATGAAATAGCAGGGGTAATGAAGGACTACAACTTCAGCTCGCTGCATGAAAGCATCAAGCCGGAGCTGCTGATGTATACGCCCAGGGGTGGCCGGGAGCTGGTCGTTTCCACGAGCAGCAAGAATTACGCGGGTTTGTTATCCGATGTAAAGGCATTGTGGCGCAGGCATTTTTCCGACCTGCCTTTTCAGTATAGCTTTCTCAGTGACGAGGTTCAAAAGCTATATGAGGCGGAAACGACGCTGGGCGGGATCATCAATTCCTTTGCGCTGATGGCGATCATTATCTCCTGCCTGGGGCTTTTCGGTCTGGCGGCCTTCAACGCAGAACAGCGGCGCAAGGAGATCAGTATAAGAAAGGTGTTGGGTGCGAGCACCACCGGCATTGCGGCGTTGTTGAGTAAGGAATTTTTGAAGTTGGTGGGTGTTGCGTTTGTGATCGCGGCGCCGATGGCGGGATGGGCGATGAACCGGTGGCTGCAGGGGTTTGCTTATAGGGTGACGGTGAGTTGGTGGATGTTTGCGATAGCGGGGCTGATCGCGCTGTTCATCGCGATGGCGACGGTAAGTTTTCAGGCGGCAAAGGCGGCGGTGGCCAATCCGGTGGGGAGTTTGAGGGAAAGTTAGAGCCGACGGCGGTGATGGCCGGCGGCGGGTTAGAGGCGGCGGCGGGTGAGGGCGAGGGTCAATAGCCCACCGGCGGTGAGGATCAGGCAAAGGATCAAGCGGCGGAGGGAGTGTGGAGGGCCAGGTTGTCCCTTGAGACCGGTGGCGGTTCCGGGAGAAAATGGGGTCGGGTTGCCTTCGTACTGGAGTGCGGCCCAGTAATAGGGAAGTTGAAGGACGGGAGCCGTTTTGGGATCGTTGAGCCAGGCCAGTTTCGCGCGGCGGAGGGAAAGGGCGGCGTTGATGATCACGTCAGGGTTGTTTGCGGCGGCAGTGGCGGGGTTGTTCGCGGTGGCGACGTTAATGATGGTATATGTTGTTATTTGCTGATAGAATCCCGACATGAGTTTTGCCGCGGCCTCATCGTTGACATTCCACCAGCCTGCCACGACGGCGGAAGCGCCGCCCGCTGTAAAGGCCCGGGCGAGGCTTTGCACACCGTCGCCTGTGACATAGCGGCCGTCACCGGTGCGACAGGCGCTGAGTACGACCAGGGACGGATGCTGGTCGAGCCCGCGCAATTCAAAAAGATAGAAGGGAGCGTCATACAATTCGATATGCGGGGCGTCGTCACTGTCCCGACCTGTGAAGGCGTGCGAGCTGATGTGCAGGATGGATGAACCTGTCAACGCTTTGCGGAAGTTGGTGGCGGTTGCCAGGCTGTCGATGTACCATTGCCCGTTGCCGATGGCTGGTTCGATCCCCAGGCGTTCCGCTTTCGTCGCCTGCAGTCCGGGCAGATCGCGGCCGTTGGCGGAGATAAAGAAACCGGAGAAGCCGTTGCCGCCCCGCCCTTGTTTCTGCCAGAGAGTTTTGAGGCTGTAGCCGTAGGAGATAGTTGTGTGGCGGATCACGAAGGGCCAGCCGGTCGGGGTGGATGAGGCAGCCTCCGGCAGGATGAGTCCGTTTTCGCCTGTTGGGCCAGGGGGGGTGGCCGTTGGTGACGCGAAGGGCGTCTCGATCAGGGCTTCGACGGGGAGTAAGCTGAGTGCGCCATCGGGCAGAAGGATATATTCCTGATCAGGCTGGAAGGGATGCGCAGCGAAGAACCGATCGTAGATGGCGGCGGCTTCGCGGTAGTATGCCGTCGGCTGATTGATCATCCGATTCGCTCCGCCCCCAAACCAGCGAAGGGTGAAGGACCGGAGGCTGTCCTGCCAGCCCCTGTTAAGCAACAGCCGGGAGACAAAGCGCACGCCGTTGTGGTCGCACTCGACGGTGTAGAGCAGCGTATCATCCGCAAAATAATTTCGCGCCACGAGACCCGGTGGGGGTAGGACGACCGTACTGTCGCCGATGCCGGTCAGCTCGCGGGCCGTCCTGGTCTTCCGCAACTTTGCCAATTCCCAGCCGGTCTCGCGAAGCCGGGTGGAAGCGGTGCTGTCGCCGCCGCCGAGCATTTCTTTCTGATAATAGGCCATCGCCCGTTCCAGCAGCCGGATCCGGCTGCCGATGCTGTCCTCGCTGACGGCACGGAGCTGTTGTTGCTGGAGTTGTTCGTCAAGGAGTAATTGCGCTTTGCTGCTTTCTAAAAACCGGAGCATGGCGGCGGCATATTTTGTCTCGTTGTGCCGGCTCCAGCAGGTGAAGATGAAATCCAGCGCTTTCCCATACCGTGACCGGGAATCGGAGACCCAGCGTTCTTTGGAGCTGCCGGTGATCAGTTCCGTCCGTTCTATTCTGGCGGCGACAAAGGATAGTTCGTACAAGCGGATGGCCTCCCCGGCATCCTTTTGAAGACCTGCAAGTACGTAGAGCGCGTCAACCAGCGTGTTTTCGGCATAGAGGTCGCGGGAGTGGAGTGCCGCGACCGGGCGTCCAGGCAGCAATACCGCCAGGCAGGAATCCAACCAGCGGGTCGCGGCGGCAGGTTGTTGCATTCCGGCATAGAGGGCACCCAGCCGGAAGAAAAGCTTGGCGCGATCTCTACTTCGGACTTCGCCGGGCCGGAGCGCCAGACGCGCCTGCAGCCGGTAGGCTTTTTGGTAATATTCGAGCGCCGTGGGGGTCTTTCCCTGAAGATCGCCGGCCACCTGGTAGGTGGTCAATAACCAATAGCCCGCCGAAGGATGGTCTTTCGCCGACTCGAGGATCGCGATACTTTGCGTTATCGCGCGGATCGCGCTGTCTTCCCGTCCCATCTGCCGCCAGGCGTCTGCGAGTTCCGAGTAAAGCAGACCGGCAATCGCCGACCGGGGTCCGGCCATTGCGAGGCCTTTGCGGCAATATTCCAGTGCGGATCGTGGCCGGCCCATATTTCCGGCGGTATTGGCGAGATTGGCATAGACGCCTGCCAGGGCTTCGTGGTCACCCAGGGCAAGCGCGAGGGATGCGGCTTTTTGATGAATAAAGAGCGCCTGTTCATAGTCGCCGAGGCGCGTGTAGTTATTTCCGAGGGGCTTGAGCACCGTCTCGAGCAACAGCTCGCCATCGGCGATTTCGGGATGCGCCCTGGCAAAATCATAGGCGGCGGAATAGGCGTCGATGGAGGGAACGATGGACCCCGTGAGTAACAAACTGTAGCCCTCGTTTGTCAGGAGATCGAGCCAGGCTTGCTGTTCTTCGGCACTTTGCGGTGGTCGCCAGGCTTGCCGAACGGCATCCATGAGCCGGCGGCTGCGTATTGCCGGGGATTGGGCGGGGAATTGGAGTTGTGCGTAGATCCAGCCGGAGAGATCGTTTTTGGCGCGGAATGCCGGGAGTTTTGACGAAGGTGTCGCGCCGTCGCCGGCGGGAGACGGGGATTGGGCGAGGGCCCAATGAGAAATGAGTAGTAATAAAGGTATGGTCAGGTATTTTTTCACAGCTTAAATCCTGCGTAGAGGAAGAAGCGATCGGTGACGTCGCCTTTGAGCAACCGGATATATCGGGCGCCGACGACGGGTCCATGCCGGACCATGCCGAACTGGAGATCTACAAAGGGTGCTGCGTTGACGCTGCCCAACCAGGTAACGGACGACCTGGTTGTTGTTACGGCCGTGTGGACGTTCAGCGGGAGGAGTTGCGTGACGAAATAGGCCCGGTTCTCGGTGGTCGTCTGTTCGGAGATGTTTATCTGGGCCATGGCGCCGACGCCAACGCCGACATATTTGCCGAGATTGTAGCGGAAATGCAAGGGGGTTATCTCAAAGCTGTTGCGATTGACCGTCGTGCGGGTCTGTCTTCCGGTGATCACGAAGGGGAGTCCGCCGATGAGGGTGTCCGAATTATCTTTTACCACCGCGCTGGTGAATGCGTCCTGCTGCAGCAAACCCACGAATGCTTCGATCTGGAAATAGGGCCGGAATGGGGAATATGGCGCCAATACATAGCCGAATTGCAGCGGTCCCTGCGCGGAATAGCCGCCGTTGCCCGGGAGCAAACTATAACCCGCCATGATCCCGGGTGAAAGCCCGTTGATGAAACGGGTCATTGCCTTGTTTGTTATCGTAGGTTTCTGACGATCGAATGAGATCGCGGCCTGGGTGCTGAAGGGGATCTTCTTTGGTTTCTTCTTAAACCGGATAGCATATTCCACGAAGCCGGTGGTACTATCCTTGTCGCTCACGCCTTCCTGCTGCAGGCCGGGGAGATAGATATTATCAAAGACAAAATAGAGCGAGTCTCCGCGGCGGAGGGTATCGATGCAGCTCTGACGGGCATAGGCGGAATCACGCCATTTAACGGCCGGACTGATCTGGTTGACCCGGATGGTTTGAGGGTCCAGTTGAGGAGGGATCGCAAGCCCGATGGAGATGTGCCGGGCGGGGCCGCGGCCGGTATTCTGAAATTCGATGCGGTAGAGGAGTTCCTTTTTTTGCTTGAAGAACCGGTAGTTGACACGGCGGGATCTCAGCATCATCCGATTGGGGTCATGAGAAGAAACGACCTGCATGTCCAGCGCGTAGAGTTGTGGCGGCGCTGTGGGATCGTCGGGCACCAGCATAGCTGAAAGCCCTACGGTTGCGTTGGTGTCCTGCAACATTTCGGGAAGGGTGTTGATGTCCATGAATACGAAGCGCTCCGTCCCGCTGGTCAGACCCTGAAAATGCAGGACGGTGTGGCTGGAATAGGTGTTCTCCAGCGAGTGCAGCATCGACTGGGCTTCGCCGGTGAAATTTGGCAGCGGGGCGTCGTTGCCGTCGTCAATTCTGCCCGCAGTGGTTATGCGTGGCAGGGCCTCCTGAGCACCATAAGCAAGGCTCTCCTCGTGTGGCAGGGGCCGGCGATCGAGGCTCGCCATGAGGGACTCCAGCGTATTGCCTTGTTCGCGGTGATAAGTCCGTTGTTCGGCGAGGGAGAAGCCTTCGTGGCGCAATTGCCGTTCGTTATAAAACAAGACGATGCTTCCGCTAAGGCTGTCCGAATGCCGGTTGCGATACCCGAGGATGGCTACAAAATCTTCGCCGGGTTTCGGATACCGATTGATCTTCAACTCGAGGTCGCCACCGCCATGAAAGAAATGCGAGGCCCAGGCATCTTTGCCGAGGCTTTTCTTCCTGATCTTTACCGGCCGGGGACGGGTCGGCGGCGCTTTCCCATCATCGTAATTGTTGGTTGCAAAGAGGCGGACGTTGAAAGTGCCGGTATCGTGATAGGCGTAGACGGGTTCCCTGTCGAAACTGAAATGACCGTCGCCCAATTCCCAGAAATAACTATAGAATGCGGCGGGGGCGCCGACGATCTGGCGCAAGGGTCTGAGTGTGGCGGAAAACCTGACGCTGTCGCCCGACTCCTGGATATGCAGTGCGGGAGCAAGGGTATCCTGCGAAAAGGCAGGAAGGCAAAGGACCAGAGCGAGACAAAAGATGGTCAGCTTCATACGATAAAGATATCAACGGAGTCGTTGTTTTGTTACCTTCTTTTACGCTATTTTATGGATATTCGCCAAAAATATCCGGAATGCCGACACACGCCGACCAGCGCTATATCGAAGGTCTTTTGCATAACGACGGTCAGACGGTGAATGAAATATACGAAAAGTATGCCGGAGCTATCCGGAACTTCATCTGTAAGAATAATGGCTCGGTGGATGATGCGGCTGACATCTTCCAGGAAGCGCTGATCGATCTGTATAACCAGGCCCGGTTCAAATCGTTGCAGCTGAGCTGTCCGTTCGAGGCGTTCCTGTTGCTGATCTGCAAAAGAAAGTGGTACAATCTGCAAAAGAAAAGGGGGGTCCTGCGGGTAACAAATTCCACAGATGCCGTATCTACCTTTGGAGAAGACGTGTTCGCGGCTGCGGAACAGCTGGCTGTGGAAGAGTCGCGGAATCGCGTTTTCCTGGAACAGTTCGCCCGGCTTGGCGAAAAATGCCGGGAGATCATCCAGCTTTTTCTGACCGGCGAGCCGCAGGAGCAGATAGCCGAGCGGCTGAAGGTGAGCTATGGCTATCTCCGGAAGAAGAAGTCCGAGTGTATGGCCACGCTATTGTCCAATATACAAACACAGAAATTGTAATCTATGGCCAGTTATGATAAAGAATGGATCGTCCGATATGTCGACGGCGAATTGGATCCGGCTGAGAAGGCCGGCTTCGAGGCGGCGTTGCAGACCGATGCGGAGTTGGCGGCCGAGGTAGCACTTTACCGAGAGGTAAGGGGTGCGCTGGCGGAGCGGCTTCCCGCCGATGCGACGGGTGAGGCGTTGAAGGAAAGAACGGCGCAGCTGAACAGGGAATATTTCAGAGAGGAACCAATCAGAAAGGAATCTGACAGAGAGGATGCTATTAAGAAGGAACCTATCGGCAAGATTTCTAATTTTCGCTGGTTGCAAATGGCCGCGGCTGTGGCTTGTATCGTCGTTGCCGTCGAATTGCTCTGGCCGGAAGGTTATGCGCGGAAGATCGAAAAGCTGGGTCAGACAGAAATGATCGGGATCACGGAGAGAGGGAGTCAAACGGACACTCTCCTGCGGGGAGCGGCCATCCTGTTTAATGAGAAACAATTCTCCAAGGCGCTGGTCATCCTGGATCAGGTGGTCGCCACGGACAGCAGCAGTCAACTCGCGCTTTTTTATCGGGGGATAGCGGCCTGGCATACGGGTGATCTCGAGCTGGCGCGAGGCTCGCTGCAGCGGGTGTATGAGAATGGATCGCTGTTCCGCAACGATGCCGCTTATTATATGGCGTTGACCTATGCGGGAGAAAAAAATGGGGCGATGGCGCGGGAATGGTTGCAAAAGATCCCAGCGGCGGATGACGAAAGACTGAAAGTCAAAGAGTTAGAGAAATTGCTCAAATAATTCGACTCAAATAATCAAATAATTTGAAAAAAGGGGGGTAACAAACGGTAAGGCGAGCTGATCTACTGGTGAAAGGGCACAAGCCCGATTCTTAACCAAAAAATCAGTAAGTATGAAACGTTTAATTATTGCAGCCCTCGTTATCGCCGCCCTCGGGATCTCTACCACTACAAATGCACAGTTGCGGATTGGCGCCGTCGCCAATGCAAGAGTAAGTTCGGCGGCCAGTGTCAATACGCCGGCTGTCACGAATGCCCTCCGGACAAGCAGCAGTGCCGCGGTGCACACTTCGAATATCGCCACGGTGAAGGCAAGTCAAACTACGGAAGCGGCTACGGACAAGGCTGTTCACGCATCTACCGTTGCCGTTCATGACGGTGAGGCCACGGCGCATTCCGCCGCAGTGGACGCCAAGTCGGCAGCGACCAGCACCAGCGCGTCAGCGACTTCGGGTGCCTCTACGATGACGACCAGCTCGGCAACCACGCAATCCTCCACGAACACATCGGCAGCCAAAAACCCCTCCGGCTTAAATGCCGCTGCCGCCAATAGCACCAATGCTTCCCTAACTACCAAACCGGTACGCGCCGGTGCGGCGGTTAGCAGCTCGAGCAATGTGTCCGTTCATTGATCCGCCCTTTAGAGCCGGGGCAGTGTATACTGTCCCGGTATTTTTTTGAAAACCAAAATACCCTACTATGTTTCGTTTCCATTTACTTTTTGCGCTATTTTTCGCCTGGGGCATTTCCCAGGCTCAGGACTCCAGCAGCCTGCACCTCAATGCCGGTGTGCTTTATAATTCGGGACTCAACTATTTCGGCCGCGTGGACAGCCTCCACAGCAAGGGTATTTGTCCCTTCGTCGGAATTTCGCTGAAGAACGGGCTTTATATCAATTCCACTTTTGTATTCGTGAAAAACGCATTGCAGTCGGAATATGCGGCTACCTTGCTGGAGGCCGGATACAATTTTGGAGGCCCCGGGAAATCATGGGCGGGGAATCTTTCTGCTTCGCGCTTCTTTTATCAGCAGGATATCGGGTTGGTGGAGTCGGCCGTCAAGGAAATGGTCTCGGGCAGTCTTACGCAATTGAACAAAGTGGCCAATGTTACGCTCACCACGAGTTTTCGGTGGAGTAACCGGATAGACTATAATGTGCAGGGCGGGCTGGACCATCTTATCCGCATCCCGGGTGTGCTGAGCAAGAACGGAGTACTTGTGATCGATCCGACGGCGACGATTTCGGCGGGGACTCAAAATTTCACGACCACCTATTACCAGGAAAAGCGTTTTCTGTTGCTCCCGGCGGAGGAACAGGAGGTAACGACCAATAGCACGAGGTTCGCCGTACTGGCGACGGAGTTCAGTTGTCCGATAGTCTATGGACTCGGGAAAACAAAGTGGATGCTGACGCCGGCCTATGTGATCCCGCAGAATCTGCTGATCGGATCAGAGACCGGTTCGAATTTGTTCTATATCACGGCGATGGTAAAAATTACCCTGTAGACGATCCGATAGGGCCACGCTATTCCACCACGGTAATTTCAATGCCCCGCAACCGATGGATTTGGAGTATGCCCCCGGCGGCCATGGGAGTCCATCGATAGCCTTCCTGTTTTTCATCGCTTACTTCGCTCATGGGTTTGCCATTCAATAAGACTTTTGATGGCCGGATGTGCATCCTGACCGATTCAATGCCCGTGCTATCGTACGTTCTGAAGTAAAGCATGACCTTCGTGACATCGTCCACATTCACATACGGCACCAGGAATTTATTCGCTTGTCCTTTATAGTCGGCCTGCTGGATCACGGTGGTACTCGAGAGGATATGATCGGCTGATGCAGGAGCCAATTCGGGACAGGCGGCCATTGCGCGGAGATAATGGCGAACATAATCGCCATAGCCGTCGGTCAGCCAGTTCTCATCCTGGGGAAAACGGTTCTTGCCATCGACATCGACCATGTAGGTTGCCCATGAGAGTTGCCGGATGGCATTTGTTTTTCTTGCGGTGTCCCCGGAAAGTGCACAATAGAGCAATTCCGTTGCCCCTTGTCTCGAAGTATGACTTTGCGCCGGGGTCTGATAAACGGTCTGTTCATTGACCACCGTCACCCCATATTTCTCCCAGGTTTTGTTCCCAAGCGTTTTATACACCCAGGCAAAGATGCCCTGTACCTGCCGCTGCCAGTCCGGAAAATATTGCCGGTGTTCCAGTATAAACCTGGCGAAGGTCGTAGCATTGATCTGGGTATCGCTCCAGCCCTGGACATCTTCAAAAAAAGGTCCCCAGCGATCGTTCTTCAAAGGAAATTTCTTCATCCAGTCGAGAAGGATATTGAATGCCGCCTTGTAGGCAGCCGCATGCGGCTTGTCCAGCTGTTGCAAGGAGAGAAAAAGCTCCATGGTCGGGCACCAGTTGGTCGTATAGGCTGCTTCTCCGACGATGGTCCCGTCGATGTTATTGTTCCTGAGGCTGCCGGTTTGCCCCGTGTATGCATTTACCTTGAACGGCAGTGGCGAATGGTCTCTGTCGCCGGGTTGCAGATGTGCGGTAAGCGTAGCGGCGATCCGGATGGCGGCGGCGAGATATCTTCCGGAGGTCGACTGCAGATAGAAATCCCTGCCGCTCAATTTATAGAGGTTCACCAGTTCCAGCCCCAGCGACCCGGCCTTGTCCGGCTGCAGATAGCCGGGACCGATGACCATATCCCCGTCGTAGATCCCGGAATAGATGAGGGTATTATAGGGGAAGGGAAGGTTGGGCCATTTGCAATTCGCGGGGGAAAGCGAATGGGTAAGATAGTAGTCCGCGATGAACTTCATGTTCTGTTTGACCCGTTCGTTACCCGTATAGGCGTACAAGAGCTGCCAGGAAGAAATGGCCATCTGCAGCTGGTCGCCGCCCAGTCCGCGGGCGTCGTTGTAACCGGGCTTCCAGACCTGGTGATTCATATAATAGGGAAGACTATTAAGGTCGAGGCGCATGGTATCCCAGAAATTCCATAGGAGCCCGAGGATATGATCATAAGATGTCCCGGGATCATCGTCGTACCAGGGTACGAGATGCCCGTTGTTGTCGGTGCGGATGTTGTGATAGATCAATTTTTCCTGGGCATCAACTGCGCTTAACAGAGAAAGGCAGACTGCAATGGAAAGCAGTTTTGCTTTGAATGAGGGATTCATATTGTGCAATACAGTTAGTTCTTAAAGATAACCAATTTCTCGTATTAGTTGGACCGACGCATATGCGCTAACCCTTAAAACCTTTCATGGCTGAGAGAGAAGGTTATTTTTGTTGATGAAAAATTCCATCCTATTGAAAGCACTAGTGCTCCTGATCATTGCGAGCAGGGCTACAGCGCAGAGTTGTCCCGCCGCGGGCACGATCACCCTGAACAGCTATGGCAACACTTATTACCCCGCTTCGCAGGCGAGCGTCAGCGCCGGTGCGACGAGCATCGTCATCGGCAACGCCAGCACTTCGGGCTATGGCACGACGCCCATCAGCGCCTATGATATCGTGCTGATCATCCAGATGCAGGGGGCGCAGATCAATTCTGCGAATACCACGTCGTATGGCGACGGAACGGGAACGGGCAGCGGCTATCTGAACAATGCCAACCTGTTGGCCGGGCAGATGGAATATGCAGTAGCGACGAATGCCGTAGCGCTGACAGGCGGTACGCTGAACCTGCAGAGGGGCCTAACCTACTCCTATAAGAATGCCGCTTATGGCACGGATGGCCAGTACCGGTATCAAGTGATCCGGATCCCCCTGTACAATAATTTGACCCTGGGCGCGACTATCCAGCCACCTCAGTGGAATGGGACGGTTGGGGGCGTCATCGATCTTTATGTCGACGGGACGCTCAATATGAACGGATTTAACATCGACGCCTCGGGGACGGGGTTCCGGGGCGGGGGCGGCGTGGCCCTCGGCGGTGTGAGTTCGGGCGCCAACACCGATTTTGTCGCTCTGTCCACGGGAAAGTCCGGTGGTTCGAAGGGGGAAGGGATCGCCGGAACTCCGATCTATTCCTACTCGCTCAACGCCACGGGATTGACCTCGGCAACGGTGGAAGGGTATCCCAATGGCAGCTATAACCGGGGGGCGCCGGGGAATGCCGGAGGTGGCGCTACCGACGGGCTACCTTCGAACAACAGCAATAATGCCGGGGGCGGCGGCGGCAGCAATGGCGGAGCCGGGGGCGGCGGTTGTAACAGCTGGTCGTCCAACCGGGCTGTCGGTGGAAGAGGGGGTTCGGTGTTTGCACAGCGATCGCCTTCGCGGCTGGTCATGGGCGGGGGCGGGGGAGCGGGCAGCACGGACGGTGGTACCGGTACCCCGAGCGGCGGGGTGGCCAGCAGCGGCGCGCCGGGTGGCGGCATTGTGATCATCACCGCCACTTCGATCACGGGTACCGGCAGCGTGCTCGCGAATGGCGCCGCACCCAATTTGACGCTGCTCAACGACGGGAGCGGTGGCGGCGGTGCGGGTGGCAGTATCCTCATCTACAGCAGCAATACGCCAACGGCACTTACGGCAAACGCCAATGGAAGTGCCGGCGCGAGCAATACGGGAAGAGGCGCCGATCACGGACCCGGCGGCGGTGGTGGAGGCGGCGTCGTCTACAGCAATAAGACCCTCACGGCCGTGGCGGTTACGGGGGGGGCGGCAGGCGTCACGGCGGGCAGCGTCACTTATGGCGCTACCGCGGGCGCGGCGGGTGTCTCTTCCCAATCCATCACCCTGAGCCAACTCTCGTCCTTCCCGATCATCTGCAACGGGCTGCTCCCCATCCAATCGCTGGCGGCCACGGCTTTCCGTGAAAACGATGCGATCGTCATCCGCTGGCAGGCCGAATCCGATGCAGCCGTACAAGGATATGATGTACAAAAGAGCGCGGATAGCTCCGGCTTTGTCACTATCGCGACGGTTCGGCCGCAGGCAACGGATACTTACAGCTATACCGATCTTCCGGCCGACAATAGATCCCCGGTTGTGTACTATCGCATCCGGCAAAGAAATGTCAACGGCGGCCTTTTCTATAGCAATATCGTCGCGCTGGAAAGCGTGCCGGGCACAACGAATGCGACGGTGGCTCCCAATCCAACCTCGGGGGCAGCGGCACTCCGATATAAGAGTGATCGCCAGGGCGACGTACCTATTTACCTGTACGACCTGACGGGCCGGGTGATCTGGCACCAATCGTACGCGGCCCATGTGGGGATGAACACGTTCCCGCTAGACCATCTGCGGGGGTTGCCCAACGGCATCTATATCCTTCAACTGACTACGGGCGAGAGCGTTGTAATAAGCGTCAGAATAACCCTTATTCATTAACAACAAAATGTCGATAAATTCATGATCTTTAGTTTACACAGCCTGAACCTATGCCGCGACGCGTTAGCCCCCTCCTATTAACCATCCTCTGCCTGATGCAAAACATCGGATCGCAGGGCCAGAGCTATCCGCCGGAATACAGCATCGTCAACTACAACAGCGACAACGCCCTTCCTCAAAACAGCATCAACGACATGGCCTTCGACCGCAACGGCTTCCTATGGTTGGCGACGGAAATGGGTGTGGTGCGTTTTGACGGCAGGAATTTCAGGGAATATAACCGAAGCAATTCACCGGCCCTGCTCTCCGACAGAACGGCGATGATCAACCAGGAAAAAGTATCCGGAAAGATCCTGATCGAGCCGATGAGTTCCACGCTCCGATTCTTAACGGTGACGGACGACTATCAATTGAAAATAGACAGCTGCCATTCGGCCAATCCCTATCAATCGCATACCCCGGACAACGATGTTTTCACTTTTTCCCGGCTCCATAACCGGTGGGCGGGCCGGGAAACCGGAGCCTTCAACGAGATATTCGAAGGGTTGGGCTGGAATGCGGACCTTCATACGGTGAATGAAACGCAGGCCTATGTCCGGAAGGGACAGAACTATTATTATCTGGACGAAAGTGCCGTCGGCATCCGCCTTCTGGCCGAGGCTTCCGGTCATGCGCCCAAGATCGAATTCATGGTGGGCGAGGTCTATATCTGCATTGACCGGCAAAACCGCCTTTATGCTTATAAGGGCGGGGTGCTTCAAAAGATCAGCGGCAGTCCCCGCCTGCTGGAACTGCTGGGCCGGGTGGATGTCAATGGCCCCTACCCCAGCCAGGCGACGCTGAAGGCCGTCCGGGATGGCCGCAACAGCTTCCTCGTTCATGGAGGCGATATTCTGTTGCTGAGTCTACGCAGCGGACGGCTCGATCTGGAGGTGCTGGCATCGCAACTTCCGATAAGAGATATCAATTGCCTGATCTATGATCAACCGAACAAGATCATTTTTGCGGGCACGGCTACCAGCGGCCTGTACATCCTCAAGGAAAAGCAGTTCCGGCCCATGTTCTTTACCAGTGACAATTATGCGATCAACAGTCTTTATGCGCAAATGGAATTGCCGGATGGCCGGGTACTCACCGGCAGCGGGATCCTGGACCGGCACAAGCCAATCAATATGCCGACACCGGGAGTCTATGACCGGCAAGCCTTCTTCCGGGCTTCGGATGGATCCATCTGGTACACTTCCTACGGCTGGCTAAAGAAGACGGACACAACGCTGCGTCACACGGAACCCATCGCCTCGCTGGGGGATATTTCCGTCCTCGGGATCTGGGCTACTTCCTTTGCGGAAACCGCCGGCAAGGAAATTCTCTTCAGCACGATGGACAAGATCTTCCGGGTCCGGGGGAAAACGGTGAGCCTGCTCGTCGACGCCAAACCTTTTCTGAAGAGTAATTATATCATGGTTATCCGGCCGGTGAATGAGCATGCGTTGTGGATCGGCACGACGGCGGGGATCTATTGCCTGGACCTCCCGCAAGGGACGGTGCGCCGGGTCCCGGGGTTGGAAAATGCAGCGGTGAGAGCGATCTATACGGCCAGGGATGGCAGCTGCTGGGTGGGAACGTATGGCCAGGGGTTTTACAAGTATGTCCAGTCGCGTTTTCTCCGCATGCCGATGGACCGGGGGAATAACCTGGCGAATGTGCATTGTTTTATGGAGGACGGGCGGGGGAGCTTCTGGTTGCCCACGAACAAGGGATTGTTCAGAGTAGCGAAGCGGGACTTAGATAGCTGTGCAGCTGGCGGGAAGGCCGGGGTCTACTACTATTATTTCGACAAGGCCGCGGGATTTCGAAGTAATGAGTTCAACGGCGGGTGCTCGCCCTGCGGGATCGTCATGGCAGATGGCCATTTTTCTCTTCCTTCGCTGGACGGGCTCATCCAATTCCAGCCGGACAGCATCACGATGTTGCTGCCCGACCACCCGATCTTTATCGAGCGGCAGGGGACGGACCCTACGATGCTTATTTTTTCCATTTCCTCGCCTTACTATGGAAATCCGGCCAATCTCCACCTGGAATACAGCATCCCGGAACTGGATGATCGATGGCGGCCGGTGAACGAGGATGGTAAATTAGTACTGACGGGTCTGCACAGGGGCCGGTATACGCTGCACATCCGTAAGCAGGAGGGTTATTCCCGCTATAGCACCAGGACCATCAACTGGACCATCCCGCCCTACTGGTACGAGACGCTCTGGTTCCGGCTGATCGCAGCCGTGATCCTTATCAGTGTCCTGCCGGCGATCTTCTACCTGCGCTACAAGCGGCAGGTGCGGCGAAGCAAACAGCTGGAGCAAAAAGTGGCGGAAAGGACGGCGACCCTGACGGAGAGCAACCGGGTGAAGGAAAAAATGATCGCCATTATCCTGCATGACCTGCGGTCTCCGCTGCGGTTTCTGCATATGCTGGCGACGCATATTTATGAGAGCCACCGGCGGGTGCCGGGACCGGAATTGGGCGAGATGTTGGGCAAGTTCCAGAATGCGACGCGTGACCTTTATACGTTCACCCAGGATTTTGTGGTCTGGACCAATGCGCAGAAAGAAGGGTTTGTGGTGCAGGAGGAACGAGTGGATCTGAAGGAGGTCACCGATGAGATCCTGTCGTTGTATGAACCGGGTGCGGACCTTCGGAACAACCGGGTGCTCAACCTGGTGCCGGCGACGATCCATCTGGTCACGGACCTCCATATTCTAAAGCTGCTGATCCGAAACCTCACGGATAATGCCAATAAGTATACGCTGGATGGGGAGATCCGGGTCGAAGCCGTAGAGGATGCGACTTCCGTCAGAGTTACTATCGCGGACACCGGCCGGCCCATGGAGAAGGAACTGATCGAAGATATACTTAACAACCGACGTACGTCAACGGACGAGTCGCATGGCTTTGGGTATAAGATCATCCTGGAATTACTGACGCGGATCGATGGGCGGTTGCAGATCGAGACGCCGGCTGGTGGCGGGAACCGGGTCACCCTGCTTTTTCAAAGGACCGGCTCCTAGTATTAGTTGGATTTTTGTTAAGTGCTTTTATTTACGGGTAGCGGGAAATGGCTAGTCCCGATTTATTATAATATATATTAGCTCAATATGAAGAAGTTCCTGATCGCTGATGACCATCATATCGTGAGGACAGGCCTTGGTTTCCTGATCAGAACGGAGTTCATGCCGGTGGAGATCGATGAGTGCCGGGACGGCCGCAGTGCGTGGGAGAAGATGCAGGCCAGCGCCTATGACCTGGTGATCCTGGATATCGGGATGCCTTATATGGACCCGCTCGGCTTGATGAAGAAAGCGCTCGATCACCGGCCGGATCAGAAGATCCTGATCCTGACGATGAGCAGCGAGGAGGTCTATGCCCGGAAATACCTGCGGCTCGGCGCCAAAGGATTTGTGAACAAGGAGGCGCCGCCGTCGGAGATCCGCCAGGCAATCGTCAGTATCCTCAACAACCGAAGGTATCTGAGTCCGAAGGTGAAGGAGACGCTGATGCTGGAAATGCTCGATCCCGAAGCGAAGAACCGCTTCGACGTATTGTCGGCCAGGGAGCTCGAGATCATGAACCATCTCGCCGACGGGAAGTTCGTTTCGGAGATCGCGCGAATGCTGTCGTTGCATATTTCGACGGTGAGTACGCATAAGGCGACCATTATGAAAAAACTGGGGGTGGCGAATGTGATCGAGTTGAACAGGCTGGTGGGGAAATAACGGGCGCAACTACACCAGCGATGCTGTCCGCTTTTGGAAGGTGGTGCGTACGAAATCCGTCAGGTGCCCGACCGTAAACCGGCTGCATGGGAGTGAGTCATTCTTTTCCCGGTCCTCCAGAGGCAGGTCTGATAATTTCACCAGGCGGCTACCCCCATTGTCCGTTGGTTTCAACATGATGCAATCAATGAGTGGCGAATTACTCCACCATTCCGACGCGCTTTGCTGCCCCTGATACTGACCCGTATAAGTGATCATAACGGGTATCCCCTTCGCGTCCATTCCCATCTTCTTGTAGTAATTATAGATAGCCGAAGAGCAGTGCATCAAGCCCGTGCAAGGCCCAAAGATCATCCTGACAGAACTTGCGGAAAGAAGGCATATTGCTTCCCGAAGGGAAAGATTCTTCGAAAAGATCATGTTGTCACACAAATCCCCCAACCACGCCCGATAAAACTCCTCCTTTCCAAGACCCCGCTCATCGAAATTCAGCACTTTGATCCTCTTTCCCCGCAATAAGGACTGCATGAATTCAAAATAGACCGGGGTGCTCAGGATCTTTTCTTTTCCCGAAGCCGTGTCCAATACAACGACCACAGAATCGCCCTCACCTACGCCTCTGGCTCTCAGCCAATTTTCAGCCCAGGACCGTTCCTCATTCGAAATGTGCAATTCTCCTGTTGTATGAGAGATGAATTCAACCAGATCCATGTATAGAGGGAATTTGATACAGGCCAACCCCTCGCCCAGAAATACGGTTTTGGTCATGGAAAAGACCGGGGGAGCATAGTCCCCGGACCCACCGGACTTCTCATACCGTTGAGCCATTATATTCAACAAGGACATTTCGTCGGGATCCACATAAATTATCAGATCATATTCACCAATGTCAAAATCACCCAGGTCTGCCGAAAACAATTTATTGATATATGGGTTGTTCTTCAACAAGCCATCATAGATCCACTGCTGTTTCGGGAATGAAAAATTGAAATCCAATACGGCATTGGGGAAGTATTCCTTCATCTGCCGTAGCTTTCCCAGCCGCCTGCAGAGGTCGCCAATAAAGCCGTTCAGCTCTCTGAATAAGATGAGTACTTTCCCGGCCGTCAGGCGATCGAATGAAGCACATTTCTTTTCATTTTCTTCCAGAATAATAGTACGTATATCCATAGTTTTTAAATTACATTACCTTTAGGGGAAAAGCACGCATCTATGAACAGGTTGTTGGTCCTCGTCCTTATCCTTACCATCTCCCTTCCTAATTCCGCGCAACCCCCCGATCGAAAAAAGCTCGACAGCCTGTTTACGAACCTCGCCGCCAGGAATCTCGCCATCGGCAGCATTGCGATCGAACAAGATGGGAAGCTGGTTTATCAACGTTCCTTCGGCAAGGACCAAACCGCCGCCACGACCTACCGCATCGGATCCATCACCAAGGTGTTTACCGCAGTAATGATCTACCAGTTGATCGACCAGAAAAAGCTCTCGCTTGACGATACGCTAAGTGAGTTCTTCCCTACCCTGCCGAATGCCGGGAAGATCACCATTGCTGAAATGCTGGGGCATCGCAGCGGGCTTGCGAATTTCACTGCCACCGGCACCAATTTCGATGCCTGGAAGGGAGAACCCCGAACGCATGAGCAATTGCTGGCCTTTATCAGGGATCAGCGGCCGGATTTTGAACCGGGCGCCAAAGCGGACTATAACAATTCCAATTTCCTGCTGTTGGGCTATATCGTTGAAAAGATGTACCATAAACCTTACAAAGAGATCGTGAAGGAAAGGATCGTCGACCGGCTCGGCCTGACGAACACGTATTATGGCGACCACGGTGGTTTCCAGGGTAAGGAGGCGGTCTCGTATAAATATTCCGACAACCAGTGGAATGCGGAGAAGGCCGTCTACCTCGACAACTTTGGGGGGGCGGGAGCGATGATCTCCACGCCCCAGGACATCTGTAAATTCATTCGGGCCATTTTCGAGGGCAAGATGATCAGCAAGGGCAGCCTGGCCCGGATGATGCGGATCGAAAAGGACGGCTATGGCTGGGGGCTTTTCCCTTTTGGGGATGGCAAGCATAAAGGATACGGCCATAACGGCAAAACGGAGGGGTTTGCTTCTTCCATGCAATATTACCCGGAGAAAAGACTTGCGATCGGGTATTGTACGAATGGAGAGCTTTATTCAAAAGACGAGATCCTGGACAAGGTGTACAAGATCTGCTTTGGGGAGCCTTGTGTGATCCCGAATTTTGTCACCATCCGGCTGAGCGACCGGCAATTGGAACCCTTTGCCGGGACCTATGAGGGGGATAACGGCCTGCAGGTAAGCGTGTCCCCCGTCAGTGGGTGGCTCCAGTTCAAACTGAAAGATCAGTTATTGATCATGGAGGCACTTTCCGACCATGAATTCAGGAATGTGCGGTTTGGGTTCTTTGTCGAGTTCAGCAAGGATGGCAAGCGGCTTGTCGTTCACGATGCGGCCTCAACTTACACGCTGAATAAACCATAGGCTAATTGAAGCGAAAGATCCTTTTCATCAGTAATGAATCCCGTCTTGGCGGAGCGGAGCTCAGCCTGCTTTCTCTCGTGGAGGGTCTGCCGGCGGACAAGTATTCGAAGGTCGTGGCGCTTCCTGACGAAGGGCCGTTGTACAAGCGCCTCGAGGGCGCATATCCCACGGTGTTGTTCCCGATGAAAAAGTTGTTTCGGGACATGGGTATGCTGGGCACCGCCCGGAGGTTGGTGCAGATGGTGAAGACGGGAATGCGGATGGCGGCTTATGTCCGCCGGGAGTCTATCGATGTCATTTATTCCAATGGGATCCAGGCGCAGCTGTATGGAATGATCATCCGTATTTTTTCCTTCCGGTCAACGGTGTGGCATGTACGGGACAGGAACCCGGGTCTTCTTATTTCGAAGTGTTGCGCCACTGCCAGCGCAAGAGTCGTCTGTATCTCCCAATTCGTCTATCAGCAAACGCCGGGATCGCCGGGCAAGAAGCGGTTGATCTATAACGGGCTCGATACCGGAGTCTGGTCACCCACACCGGAAAGACGAGGTATTCCCGGGATGCCGGTCCTGCCGGAAGGGGCGTTGATCGTTGGGCAGGTGGGACAGCTGATCCCCTGGAAACGACATGGCGATCTGATCCGGGCGGCGGCGGAGGTGGTGCGCCGGGCGCCCCGGGTGTATTTCGTGATCCTTGGCGAGGATCCGGCGGGGCAACACCCCGGGTATGTCGACGGATTGAAAGAGCTGGTTCGGGCGGAGGGGCTGAGCGATCATTTTTTTTTCGCCGGCTATACGGCCGATATAAAAGAAAGTATGAACCAGCTGGATGTCCTTGTCCACTGCGCGGAAGGAGAGCCTTTCGGGCGGGTGGTGGTGGAGGCAATGGCCTTGGAGAAGGCGGTGATCGCATACCGATCGGGTGGATGCGCCGAGCTGGTGGAACATGAGGTCAGTGGTCTATTGGTGGAACCGCGGCAGGTCGATGCGCTTGCCGAGGCGGTGGTTGGGTTGATAAACGATGAACGGAAGCGGGCGACGCTTGGGAAGCGCGCACGCCAGCGCGTTATAGAGCGGTTTGACATCGCCGGGACGATCAGGCTTGTGACCGAGGTGATCGACGGGCTGTGAGGAGATGATCAACGGGTTGTGAGGAGGTGATCACCTGGTTGTCAGGTAAAGGTCTTCATGCTTGCGTACGAATGTGTTGAATGAAAGACATTTTTGTGCGAGTTGAAAACCTTTCCGGCCCATCTCCTTGCCGAGCTGTTGATTCCGGATCAGGTGAGTGATCTTTCCGGCTATGAGCCGGTAGTCGCGGCAGCTCACCAGGAAGCCGTTCTCATTATCCTGGATGATATCTCCATAGTCCAGATCGGTAGCGATCACCGGCTTTTGGAACCACATGGCTTCCAGGATGACATATGGAAGTCCTTCCCAGAGAGAAGTACTGACATAGATGTCGATGATGGAAAACACCTGTTGGATATCATCCCGGTATCCCGTGATGATCACTTTCCCAGCGATACCGAGCCGGTGGATGAGTGATTTGAGCGGGTCCATCAGCTCACCGTCGCCGACGATCAGGAATACGGTATTTGACCAGGTCTTCAGCGTTTCCGCCGCGGCATAGATATAGGTTTCCCAGTCCTTTTGCAGGGTAAGACGGCCGACGGCGCCAACGACGATGGTGTCATTGGGGATACCGAGCTGGCTGAGCAATGTCAGGCGCTCGGCGGGTGGGGAGCAGGCGGGCGGGGAGTTGTATTCGTCGAAATTGATGGCATTATTTATATTTCTTAGTTTTTGGGCATTCGCGATGCCGTGACGCAGGGCGGAGTTGCGTTCACCGTTGGATACGACGATATAATGGGTGAAACCCGCCAGCCATTTTTCCATAGCCACGAAGGCCTTCTTTGCCCAACCGGTCTTTGCCTGGAAGTAAAAGCAGTGCGGGGTATAGACGATGCGGGGAACGCCTGCGAGGCGGGCGGCTATGCGAAAGAGTGCACCTGCCTTGGAACTGTGTGCATGCACCACGTCACAGGGGTTCGAGCGGAGAAACCGATAGATGTAGATCATGGCCTTCAGGTCCTTCCAGGGACTGATCGAGCGTTCCATCGGCATGACGATGACCTTCGCCCCGGCCAGTTGCATTTTGGCGATGACTTCATAGACACGCCGGGATCTTTTCCAGGAAAGCATGACCGTGATGTCAAAGCGGCTCTTGTCGAGCTTCAGCACCAGGTAGAGCAGGTGTTTGATCGAACCGCCATCGGCGGCCTCCAATCCAAACAGGATGCGACATTTTCTGTCCATAGAACGTAGCTTTTATGGTGGTGGAATAATTTTCAGGAGATCGTTTTCAGCAGCGAATCTCAAAAAGGTCAGCCAGGCGATGGGTACTGTGGTCGATATTGAAGCGGTCTCGCACCAGTTTCCGGCCGGCGAGCTGGAGGGTATTGTAAAGGAGTGTATCGGTGGACAGCCGGATCACGGCATCGGCGATGTCCCGGGCGTCCCGTTCCGAAATGATGAGGCCCGTCTGGCCGTGGAGGATCAATTCGGGGATAGCGGATGTTGCGGTGGCGATGACGGGCAGGCCGACGGCCAGGGACTCGACGAGTACATTGGGGAGGCCATCACGGTCGCCATCGGCGGCGACTACCGACGGGAGGATAAAAATATCCGAGTCTCCGTAATAGGCCCGCAGCGACTCCTGGCCCATCGCGCCCAGGAGAGTCACCCTGCTGCCGAGTCCATAGGCCTGGATATAGGAGTTGAAGGTTTCATAGAGCGGTCCGTCGCCGACGATAGAAAGGCGAACATCATAATTGCTCTTTGTCAATTCACGCATTGCGCGAAGGAGGTAGATGATGCCTTTTTTTTCTACCAGTCTTGCCGCGGTGAGGAGGCGGATGGGCTGACCGGCGGCGGATTCCCAGCGCAGGGCTTTTTGTTTCCAATGATTGCAATCTATCCCGTGGTAAATATGGATGACCTTTGCGCTTTCTTCGCCTTTGATCATATTGTCAAGGAAGGCCTTGTTCGACGCCGTGCAGGTAACGATAAATTTCAAGTGCCTCAGGATCCCGGCCAGGTTCTCGCGGGAGGTGGCATAGATATCCTGAGCGTGGGCGCTTGCACTGAAAGGGATGTCCGAGATGCGGGACATGATCATCGCTATGCGGGTGGGCAGGGAAAGGAAATGAGCGTGGATATGGGTAATACCCGATTGCCGGAGGCGGAACAGGAAGAATGCGGCGATGGAAAGATCTTTCAACGCCTTCAGGGCATTTCTTGCCGATCCGGCCTCCCGAAGCAGCTGGAGGAGGACCGTAAAGTAGCGGCGGCGAAAGGCCATGATGGAATACACATGTGCCGGCACAATGGAAAAGCGACGATAGTAGACGACCCCTACCCCAGCGGCTCCCGGTACCGAGTGCAGCGGGGCCGAGCGGTTGATGGCCATGGTCCTGATCCCGATGCCTTTTTCCCGGAGGCTAAGGATTTCGTTGAGAATAAAAAATTCGGACCGGGAAGGGAATTCTCCGAGGATATAGGCGATCATTGGTCGAATTTGAGATTAAGAGAGAAGGATGTCTTGCGAAACTTCACCAGGCCAAGGGCCAGGATGTAGATTGCCGCACCGAGGATGGCGCACCCTGCCAGGACAGCGGCCCGGATCATTGCTGAATGGTGCGGGGACGTCATTTGCCTGGCCGCCATAAGGATGGTACCCGTGAGTCCCGTCGCCAAAAGCAATTTTGCCAGTTGCAGTCCGGCGGAGAAATAATTTACGGTCAGCTTATACCGGAGTAAGAACAGGAGCAGCAACACTTTCACGCTTTTAGAGATAACGAGCGCCAGCGCCACGCCGAGATAGCCCAGTCTGCCGACGAGGAACCAGGTAAGACTCATATTCAGGAGCACACAGCCGATGCCGGTGAAGATCGGCGTCTTTGTGTCCTGTTGGGCAAAGTAGAAAACGACGAGGATCGTTTCGATGGCAAAAAAGACCATCCCGATGGAGTAGACCATGAGGGCATTGCCGGTAAGCGCTGCGGAATATTCGTTGAAAGCGCCGCGGCGAAAGAAGAGGGTCACGATCTCCGGTGAGAACATACAAAAGAAGGCGGACAGTGGCAGGAATGCCAGCAGGATGATGGTCAGATTTTTCGAGAACATGTCGTTGAGTTGCTGTTTTTTCCGGCCGATGGCCAGTTCCGAGAAATAGGGAAAAAGGATCGTGCTGAGGATATAGGGAAAAACAAGGACCGGCAGTTCGACCACTTTTTTTGCGTAGCTGAGGGCTGCGATGCCCCCTTCGGGAAGATAGGAAGCGAACAGGTTATCGACCAGGCTGGCGAGTTGGGCGAAGCTAACGCCCAGGAGCAGGGGCCAGGAAAGCCGCCCTATTTCTTTCAAGCCCGAGGGTCGGCCCTTTAGTGCGGGAGGGGGATAGGTCTTGAGCAGGACGGCAGTCTGAAAGATCATTTTTGTCGCGGCGGCTATGAGGACCCCCGTGATCATCGCGTAGATGCCGAAGTACCGGCCGCACAAAAGCAGGGCAATGACGACAACTAACTTGAACAACAATTCGGCGGCAGCGGGCCAAACGAACCGTTTAAGTGCGTTGAGGGCGACGCTGGTGAGGGCCGCGAGTGACAGAAAGATGCAGGCGGGAAAGGCGAGCCGGATCATTTTGGCAGCCAGTTGCGTCCGGGCGGGGTCCAATCCAGGGGCGACGAGGTGGATCACCGCCAGCGGGCGGAGACAAACCACGAGAGACAGTGTAAGCGTTCCCAGGACGATACAGCGGGCGAACCATGTAAAAAGTCCCCAGGCCTGTTTTCTATCCCCGTCGTTGACCGCCATCAGAAAACGGGGCAGGAAGGCCGGTTCTGCTATTTCCCGGAAAAAGAGAAAGACGCTGAGGATCAGGGTCAGGATGATGTTGTATACATCGACCTGGTAGCCGGTGCCGAAATAATAGGCCACGATGACCTTTTCGGCATAGCCGAGCAAGCGGCCGACGACGGATACCCCGGCGATGAGCAGCGAAGAGCGGGCGATGGGGTTTGCCGCCAATTTATCCAGAATAGCCTTGAGCATAACGATCAGTTAAGGGTCTGGGGGTTTATCATTCTTGGTCTGAACCGGGCGGGGATATAATCATGGCCGAGCAGATCGAAGAGCTTTGTGGTGATGAGTGTAAATCCGAGATAGTTGAAGTGCCAATCCAATTCGTGGTGATATTCCGGTCCGTCCATGGGCAGGGAAAGGGAGATATAAGGGAATTTTACTTCGTCGCTGGCGCGGATCCGGTCGCTCATCTCATTGGTGCCGTATTCGAAGGTCACCAGCTGGCAGCCTTTCCGGCTCATTTCTGCCGCTACGTCGTTGATCCAATAGATACTTTCCAGCACCGTCATGTTTTTTGGCTCATAGTTCTGCCAGTTCTCGGGGTTATTGCCCGCATAGTCCCGCCAGCGGTCGATAAGGGTATTCCAGGGATAGTCGCCCGCATCGCGGGTCCATTCCCGGAGGCAGTAGGAAAGGTCATAGACGCCGGTGACGATGGGGTTTGCTTCCAGCCAATCCACCTTTCGCCGGGCTCCGGCTTCGGAATGTTTTCGTTCTTCGTCGTTATTCCCGGTGAAAAGGAGTGAATAGCCTTTGTAGGTCTCCCGGTAATAATTCACATGGGTGAGGGGGAACGGGCGTTCGAACAACGCCAGATTCGCATGAAACCTCCCGGCATAGTCCCTTAACATATTCATGTCCTGCAGGGACCTGTTTATCCCCGAGATGGCGACATTGATGACCTCGACCCTGTATCCTCTTGCTTTGAACAGGCTGTCGAGCATGGTCGGGAAGGCCAATTTCTGCTGGGCCCAGACGCCCTCTACAACGGAGGAGCCGCCGATCAGGATGCGAAAGATACTGTCCGGGTGTTCCGGGGCGAAGTCCTGGCCATAGAGGCCGTATTTGTTAAAGCGGAAATGCTTATCGATGCTGGGAAAGTGAATGTGTCCCGCGATATTCGGGATGCCGCGGTAGCCGTAGGCCGTATCAGGCGCATAGACCTTCGGATAATCCTTGACGATCATGTGTTCGCTATAAGCGCATCTCAGGTAAATCTCGGTTCCTATGAAAATAAGCAGCAACGCGAATGTGACAAATCGCAATCTGCGTAGTAATCTTTTCAGCATGGCATTGGTTTTATTATTGTGGAGCATTGTAGTGGCGGCGCAATTGATCGGCAACGGCATTTTTTGGCCAGAAGGCCGGGGGGATATATTGCTGGCTCAGGACATCGAATAATTTTGTCACGATGAGTGTGAATCCGGTGTAATTGAAGTGATCATCGAGCTGATGATGGTATTCCGGGCCCTCCAATGGGAGGTCGAGTGACAGGTAGGGGAATTTCACTTCATCGCTGGCGCGGATGCGATCGCTCATTTCGTTGTTGCCGTATTCGAAGGTAACGAGGCGGCATCCTTCCCGGTTCATCTCTGCCGAGACATTGTTGAGCCAGTAGATGCTTTGGAGTACCGTCAGATCTTTTGGATCATAATTTTGCCAGCTTTGGGGACTGTTGTCCGCGTAGTCGTGCCAGCGATCGACCAGGCTATTCCATTGATTGGGTGCTGCCTGGCGCGTCCATTCGCGGAGACAGTAGGAAAGATCGTAGACGCCGGTGACGATGGGATTATTACGCAGCCAGTCTGCTTTTCGCCTCGCTACCGACTCGGAGTTCCTTCGGTCGGCCTCGTTGTTCCCTGTAAAAAGGAGAGAAAAGCCTTTGTAGTTCTCCCGGAGGTAGTTCAGGCTGGTGATCGGGAAGGGGCGTTCGAACAGGGCGAGGTTTGCATGGAATTTTGCCGCCGACTCCATGAGGATCGCCAGATCCTGCCATGATCTGCCCACGCCGGAGATGGCGCAATTGATGACCTCGGCTTTGTATCCCCTGGCCTTGAACAGGCTGTCGAGCATGGTTGGGAAGGCCAGTTTTTGGTTCGCCCAGATGCCTTCCACGATGGAAGAACCGCCGATGAGGATGCGGAAGATGCTATCGGGATGATCGGCGGAGAATTCCTGCCCGTAGAAACCGAAACTATTCAGGCGGAAACGCTTGTCGATGCTGGGAAGTCGAATAGCTCCTTCGACACCGGGGATACCGCGGTAGCCGACCGTGGTGTCAGGCGAGTAGATAAGGGGATATTGTTTGACGAGCATGTGTTCGCCGTATCCCAGTCTGAGGTACAACTCCGCGGCAATGAACAGGATCAGCAGGGCGAATGAAAAGTATCGCGCGCTTTTCAGGAATCGCTTTAGCATATGGTTGACTTTATTGTGGGTTATTGACGTATGGCACGCCGGGCTTGATATAGTAGCGATCCGACTGGCCGTTGCGGATGTCTACTATGAGGAATTCCGGGTCGGCGCTGAAGGGACCTTTTGGTACACCGAGGTAGAAGCCCATGCGGTATCCCAGGCTGTCTTTAAACACGCGGAGCGGGTTTCCGAGGAGCGCCGTTATGTAAGACGCGGGCTTTTTATCGAGCAGCCGGCGGTGGAAGAGGTCGTCGATCATTTCCACTCTACGTTCCGGATCCATGTTCCAGGCCTGGTCGTCAAAACGACGATGCACCGGCAGGCGGGTGAGTACCATGTAACTGCCCATTACCGCCACGAAAATGAGGAGGCTGAGGATAAAAACATGGCCGAGATAGAAGAGATCGCGCAAGCGCAATTTCCCGTTGCCGCGGATAAAGCTGCGGTAGACGATAAAAGAGGCAAGGGCTAAGCAGCCCAACAAGGTTAAAATGGTTGGAGAGTTCATATTATGATCAATTGAGTGTTTGTGGATCGATCAGCTTCGGCCGGTAAGCGGCCGGGATATAATCATGGCTCAACAGGTCGAAGAGTTTTGTTGTGATGAAAGCGAAGGCAGTGCGGTTGAAGTGTCCGTCGAGTGCATGATGATACTCCGGTCCATCCATCGGCAGGGAGAGGGACAGGTAGGGGAACTTCACCTCGTCGCTGGCGCGGATGCGGTCGCTCATATCATTTGTGCCATATTCGAAAGCGACCAACCGGCAGCCTTCTTTCTTCATTTCCGCCGAAATATCATTCAGCCAATGGATGCTTTCGAGGACGCTCATTTTCTTCAGGGCATAGTATTGCATGCTTGCCGGGCTATTATTGGCATAATCGCGCCAGCGGTCGATGATGGTATTCCAGGTTCCGCCGCCGCCATAACGACACCATTCACGGAGGCAGTAGGAAAGGTCGTAGACGCCGGTGACGACGGGGTTGGCCTGGAGCCAGTCGGCTTTTTGGCGGGCGATGGATTGCGAGAGCCGGCGTTCCTCCTCCTTGCTGCCGCTGAATAACAGGGAATAGCCCCGATAGGATTCCCGGCAATAGTCCAGGCGGGTGATGGGGAACGGGCGTTCGAACAAAGCAAGATCGGCATTGTACTTCGAGACCGATTCCCTGAGCAGGTTCATATCCTGCCAGGACCTGTTGGTCCCGGAGATGGCAACGTTGATGACCTCCACGTGATATCCCCTGGCTTTGAACATGCTATCGAGCATGGTGGGAAAGTCCATCTTTTGCTGGGCCCAGATCCCCTCTACTACCGACGATCCACCGATGAGGATGCGGAATACGCTGTCGGGGTGGTTGCGGGAAAAATCGTGGCCATAGAAGCCAAAGTTGTTAAGCCGGAAATGCTTTTCCATGCTTGGATATTTGATATACCCTTCGATATTGGGGATGCCGCGATAGCCCAGTGCCGTATCCGGGGTGTAGATGCGGGGATAGTGCATGATGAGCACATGCTCCCTGATCGTGCATCGGAGGAAGATCTCGGCGCCAAGGAAGATGAGCAGCAAGGCGAAGGTGACGAATCGCGTCTTGTGTAAAATTCGCTGAAGCATAAGATTGATTTTTATGGCCAATCGACAAAGGGGACGCCTGTTTGCAGGTAGCTTTTGGCGGCATGGCCGTTGCGGATGTCCACCAACAGAAAGATGGGGTCGGCGCTAAAGGGTCCTTTTGGAATGCCCAGATAATAACCCAACCGATAGCCCAGGGTATCGTCGAATACGCTGACGGGCGAACCCAGCAGTTCCTTTATGGAGGCGATCGGTTTTGCGTCGAGCAGACGGCGGTGAAGGAGATCGCCGACCATTTCTACCCGGCGGCCGGGTTCCGCCAACCAGCTGCGTTGTTCAAAGGCCCGGTGCACCGGAAGGCGGGTGAGGACCATGTAACCACCCATGACCACGACGAAGATCAGGAGGGTGAGGATGAAGACATGGCCGAGATAAAAGAGATCCCGGGCCCGCAATTTCCCTTTGCCGCGGAGGCACCAGCGATAAATAAGAAAACCGGCAAGGGCTGCACAGCCTGTTAAGATGAGAATAGTCGGATAATTCATCTGCTGACGATTTGTGCCGGCGACGTCGAAGCGAGGATGTGGCTTTTCGGCCGGAAGCCGGCGGGGATATAATCGGCGATCAGTCGTTGGTAGAGGTGTTGTGCGATGGTCGTATAGCCCAGGTTATTGGGATGACAATCGTGTTCGAGGGTATATTCTTTTTTGTCGAGGGGGACATTCAGCGAGATAAAGGGGAAGCTGACAAGTTCGGGATGTTCTTTGAACCTTTTTCCGAGCCAGGTGTCGCCGTATTCGAACAAGGCGAACTTCGAGGGCGCCACTTGTGTCTTCAGCTCTTCGATGCGCCGGATGCTTTCCTCGTAGCTAAAGGTAGAAATGTTGGAAAAATACATCCAGTTGTCGCTGCAGTTCTTTGCATAAATGAGGCAGGTGTGGGGGATGTTGCCGGCGGTGTCCAGGCTTTTTCTCGCCCAGAAACGCAGGCAATAAGAGAGATCATACAGGTCGGTGACCAGTTGATGCTCGTGGAGACGGTCGGCTTTTTCCCGGGCGGCCCAGAGGGAATGGCTTCGTTCTTCGGCGTTGTCGCCGGTAAAGGTGATGGAATATCCGTTGTAGATGTCCCTGAAGCAATAGACGTTGCTGATGGGCAGGGGGGATTCGAGCAGGATGAGGTCAGGGCGGCAGGATGCGGCCATTTCTTTTGCGAGGCTGATGTTGACCAGGTCGCGCGAGGCCCCGGAGAGTCCGCAATTGATCACTTCCGCGCGGTAGCCATTCTCCTTCAACATGCGATTGACGATGGTCGGGAAGGCTTCGCTGTTGTTTCCCCAGATGCCTTCCACGTAGGAGGAGCCGAAGACCATTATCCGATAGATACTATCGGGGTGACGGTATGTGAAATCGGGGCCGAAGAACCCATGGTTGTTGAGGGCGAATGATTTTTCGATGCTCGGACGCCGGATATACCCTTTTGCGTAGGGTATGCCCCTGTAGCCGACCACGCTGTCGGGGACGTAGATCTTTGGATAGTTGGTCAGCGCCAGGTTTTCGCCTTTGAAGAGACGCAGCCAGCACTCGCATCCCAGGTAGCCGAGGAGGAGCGCGAAGGTGAGGTATTTGCTGTAGCCGAATATTTTTTTAAACATAAGACAGTTTTTATAGATGAGGTTACTGAATGTCAGGGATACCCGGAATGACGTAATAATCCGTAACAACCCCTTTTGTGATCTCTACGAAAAGAAAGGTGGGATCGACTTCGAAGGGGGCGTGACGGAAACCCGTGTAGAACTCCAGTGCGGCCCGGGTATCGTCGCGGATGATGCGAACCGGGGAGCCGAGCATGCTGATGACCGTGTTGGTATCCTTCGACTCGAGGAGCTTTCTGTCGACGAGGTCGTCCAGCATTTCGATGCGCTTTTCCCGATCGGAGTGCCATCGGCGGGCGTCGAACGCCTTCCTTTCTTCATGAAAGGCCACCGACAGGAACAGGAAAGAATAGACCACGTAGAGGATGGCGGCCGAGAGGGCCACATGTCCCAGTAAAAAGACGTCCCTGCCTTTCAGTTTCCGGTCGCGTGGGATGCAGAACCTGCGGACGAGGACGGCCGACAAGAGGATGAAGACGGGAAGCATCACCTTTCCGTTGGAAAGGATGGGAGTTGTGTCCATAAGCAGATGATTTATATTATGAAAGACTATTGTATACTTCGAGTGTTTGCCAGGCGGTGTTCTCCCAGGTAAAGGATCTTACCCGGTCGAGGCCATAGCGGATGTTTGTTCTTCTGAGCCGCTCATCGTCGAGCAATTGAAAGATGCCGTCGGCTATTGCCTGAACATCCATGGGATCGACCAGCGGCGAAATATTTCCGGCTACTTCCGGCAGCGCCCCGGTGTTGGAGACCAGTACCGGGATACCGCAGGCCATTGCTTCCAGCACCGGCATGCCGAAGCCTTCATAGAGGGAAGGGAAGGCAAAGAGCGATGCCATCGAATAGATGGCCGGGAGGTCCTCCCGGTTCACATAACCGGTGCAGACGATGTCCGAGGCGCGGCCGGCGGTTCTGATCTTTCGCCAGACGTCATTGTTCTTCCATCCATCCTGGCCGACGATGAGTAATTTATGCGGGATGGCTTTTTCTTTTTTCAGGTACAGGAAGGCGTCGATGAGCCGCCGAAGGTTCTTTTTGGGTTCGAGGTTGCCGACAAAAAGGATGTATCGGTCGGGAATATTGTATTTGAGTCGAACACGATTCAGATCAAAGAGATTGGTCACTTTTTTGAACGCGGGGTCGACGCCGTGATAGACGACCGAGATCTTTTCCGGCGGGATGTTGAAGCGGCGAAGGATGTCGTTCTTCACAGCGTAGGAGACAGCGATGATGCGGTCGGCCTTTTTTATCGATCTGGGCAGGCCCATCCTGAAATACAGCGCGTTCTCCGGCCTGCAAAATTGGGGATAGTCCAGTGCAATGAGATCGTGGACCGTCAGGACGCTGGGCATATCGGCCGTCCAGGGCAGGATATAGCCGGTACCATGATAAAGGTGGAAGCCGTTGCGTCGAAAGTAGCCGGGCAGCCGGAAGTGTTCGAACATGATCCGGGCCGGGCGATTGGCGGTATCGAACGGCACTTTATCGAGCAGAAGGCCATTGTCTCCGGCAAGCGGACCACGGTAAGCAGCGCCTGTGAGGGCAGTGATCCCGTGGCCGCCGGACCGGAGGGAGGCGAGCGACCGTAAGAGGTGTTCTGTCGAATATTGAACGCCGCTGAACCTGTTGTTCAGCAAGAGCGCATTGATCAGGATCTTCATGAAGAGGGTATTAAATGGCCGCCTGGAGCTGATGATATTTTTTTGCTTCCGTCACGAGTGCGGATGCGAGGGCTGCGGTAGAGTCGATCAGGGGGATGCGATTTGGAATGGTGTCCGGTGCCGGCGGTGGGAGCAGTGAAAATTCCGTGCACCCGAGGATGATCACGTCCGTCCTTTCCGTCCTGAAGTATTGCATGGCGAGCTGGAACTGGGTCATTACTTCGGGAGTGATTGCGCCACCCCGGGCTTTGATCCCGAAGTCCGGGTCATAGACCATCTGGTGAATGATCTTGTCCTGGACATCCGGCGGGGGCTGCACTACTTCATAACCACTGTCCCGGAGCAGTCGGCGATAGAGGCCGCTTCTGCTGGTGCCATTTGTCGTCATCAGACCGATGCGCTGCGCGCCGGGATGTTCCACTTTGATGCGCCGGACCGTCTCGCGGGGCATGTGGAGCAGGTTCACCAGGCTACCCGCCGCTGCGAGTTCTTTCTCCACCACCGAGTATATTTCGGGGGCGTGGGCGGTATTACAGGCCAAACCTATCACTTCCGCGCCGACGGACTCCAGTTTCCGGATCACCTGCACGATCTGGAAGGCGGGGTTGACGGTGGTACCGCCTTCGAGGAAGAGTGTCCGGTCGACGATCTCGCCGGGAAAGGACATCAGGATCGCCGGAAGATATTCCTGATCGAGGGTTGCACGGGTATGACGCAGTACTTCGTTGAACAGCATGGCCCCTGCATGGGGTCCCATACCGCCTACGATGCCGATGGTCCTTCCTGTTTTGTAGGATGTTCTCATGATGCTGGGTTTATTCGGACATGGAGACCAGTACTTTCCGGTCGCCGGTATAGGAGTTCCTGCCGTGGCTGACGAGTTCATTATCGACGATGAGGAGTTCATCGGCATGCCATACGGGGCTTAAGGTTACTTCGGCCGTGGTGCGAAGGATATCGGCTACCGTTGCCTCGTCTATCTCGCGGCCGTCACCGAAAGTGACGAAGATGGGGAAGTCCGAGGGAGAATCGTAGAGCGCCATCAATCCTTCGTAGACCTCTTTATCGAGATGGGAGGGGTGAAACTGGTCGATCTGGTTGAACCAGGTGCTGACCCCGCTTTTGCGATGGCGGATGATACCCTTGCTTGGCTGGACAAGACGCAGGTGGTCGCCTTTCCGCCATTCGAAGCTGATACCGTAGGACCGGCAATATTCTTCCAGCTTATCCTTGTCGCCGGTCTCGAAGGTATCCTGCCAGGATGGGCCGATGCCACGGCCGCCGTGGAGGTTACGGATATAGGTGATACCGCGCCGGCTGACATTTTCCGTGATCGTTTTGTCCATGCGGTCGAGGATGGCCCGGCTGTCGGCGAGGAGGGTCTCGCCCCCGGTTTCAGCCGGCTGGAGACAGCTGAAGAAGAGCTTGCCCGGCCAAACGGCGGAGTAGGAAAGTTCGTTGTGCATGGTTATCCGGGCGGACTTGTCATATTCCGTAGAGGTGTAGACAGTGCCGGACAATTTTGTGCGGGGGGAGTTGCCGTCGATATAGTTGAGGAACTTCTCCGAGATGCTTTCCACGATCTCGCGGAAGGTCTCCAGGTCCCTTATGCGGACGCCGCTGAATTTGAGGGCGCCGTAGGTGTCCAGCTTCTCCTCCATTTGCTCCCGGTTGGCCTTGAACCAGGAGACAAAGGCTGCGGCATCCAGCTGCGGCAGGTCAACGACCGGCAGTGATGTGTAGCCGTTGGTGAGGATCGTCTCTTTCATATCGTCAGTTTTTATGCGTGATGGTGATATTGCCGGTGAGTTCGCGGGCACAGTTCTGGATATCCCAATCGATGGGAAAGAAGCTGAAGTTGAGTTCTTTTGCCTTCAGGAGGTTCTGGTACGCAACGTCGTACTGTTTTTTATCCATTTGAAGCTTGCCGAGGAAATAATAAGGGACGGGGGATGCCGGATAGAGGCGGAGGTATTCGTTGAATACTTTTTCCGCGGTGGAGGATTTTTGGGCGGTGAAGAACATATACCCCAGTTCGTTGAGGGTGAGGTCGTCCATTTTGCCGTCGTTTTGCGCTTCGAGCTCTTTCATCCTGGTCATCATCGCCTCCGAGCCGCTGTCGTTATACACCTTGAACAGCAGGCAGGCTTTGCTGGGGTATTGCGCGATGGGGTCGCCCGCGAATTTCGCGGCGATAGGCAGGTTGAGGGTAATATCGTTCATGTGCATGGCCAGGAGGTTCCCGCGGTCGCTATTGGTAAAATAGACTACGCCGCATTTCTTCACCGGGGAGTAGCAGATAAAGGACCGGAAGCCGTCGTTGCTACCGCCGTGAAAGATGATCGTGTCGCCGGCGTTGTAGAGGGCTTCGTAGCCGAGGCCGTAATAGTACGAAGGGGTGTTGTCGATGTTGATCACTGGCTGGTAAACGGCGCGAGCTTCCGCGGCGGTAATGTACTTTCCGTTGAAGATATTGATGACGAGGCGGGCATAGTCCCGGGCGTTGACGTGCGCCCCCGATGCCGGCACCGGGATATCGTTCTTCCATTTCGAGTATTCCTTTCCGAAGCTATTGTAGCCGACGGCATAGTCCTTCGGGTATTTTCCCTTGTCCACGTAGTGCATATAGGAATTTTTCAGGTGCAGCGGTTTCAGCACGCGGTCCCGGATGTATTCCTCGTAGGGTTGATGCAGGATCGTTTCCACCACTTTGGCGAGGTACTGGTAGCCTTCACCGGAATAGACGAATTGGGTTCCCGGATCCGCGATGATCTCAAGCGAATCGGGGTTGTTGAATCGCTGCCAGTTCTCGATGCCGGAGGAGTGGCTGAGGATCATCCGGGGGGTGATCCGTTTGTAACGGGGGTCATGTTCGAGCCGGGGTTCCGGAAGGTATTGGTACATGGGTTTATCGAGGTCGAGTTTCCCTTCCTGCACGAGTTGGTGGGCAACGAAGACGAGGAAGGATTTTGTCAGGGAGGCGGCTTCGAAAACCGTGTGTTTGTCGACTTTCTGCTTCGAGTTCATTGCCCGAGTGCCATAGGTATGAAAATAGAGTACTTTTTTGTCGTTGAAGACCGCGAGGGACATGCCCGGCACGCCGGTGGCGTCAAGCATCGTCTCGACGTCCCTGTCGAGGGAGTCGAGGTTTAGTTTATGATCGTTGACCGTGATATGCCGTTGGCCGACAGCGGTGATGTACACCAGCAGCAATGGCAGGATGCGTAGATGTTTCATATACTTTTTTTGGTTGTTTGATTTTAGAATAGTGTGCTCATGGAGATGTCGAGGATCTCAAGGCGGCCCTGGTTCATTTTCAGGACTCTGTCCGCCACGTCGAAATAGTGATCGTCATGGGTGATGGCGATGACCGTCTTGCCGGCCTTCTTCATTTCCGGCAAGAGTGTCCGGTAGAAGAAGTTGCGGTAAGTGGGGTCCTGGTCGGCAGCCCATTCATCGAAGAGATAGATGGGTCTGTCCTCCAGGTAGCATTGCAACAGGGCAAGCCGTTTGCGTTGACCGCCCGAGAGCTGTACGGTGCTATACCGGTTGTCCGAGATCGTTACTTTATGGTCCAGGTCGAGCAGCTTCAGGCAGCGATCGATGTCCGCGGCTTTACCGGCGCAATCGATATCGTATAATTTTTCGAAGAGGCAAACCGGGCTGAAGACGACGGAGTAATATTCACCCAGTTGGGCGGCGGCGGTGGGTTTCCCATTGATGAGAATCTTGCCGCTATCGGCTTCATACAGGCCGGTGAGCAGTTTGGCGAGGGTTGTTTTGCCGCTGCCGTTGCCGCCGATGATGAACAGGATCTCGCCTTGTGTCAGATGAAGATCGACCGGGCCTACGGCGAAACCCCGGCTTTTCCCGTGGCCATGCTGGTAAGTGATGCCTTTTATTTCCAGGGTTTCGAAATGCCGGTGGGCCGATGGCGCCGCAATTGCCAGGTCCTGGTTGGCGGGAATATCTTTCAAGAATTGTTTTATCCTGTCCCAGGCGATCTTGAGTTGCATCACCGCCGGCACCGAGCTGAGGACGCTGTTGATAGGGCCCATGAGGTAGAGCAGGACGATGATAAAACTCATGAGGCGGGCGATCTCGATGCCGGGTAAGAGCTTGGGAATCGCGAAGGCTACTGCGCCGAGGAGGATGATCAGGAGGGATTCTCCGATGAGCGAGGCATTGACGAAGCGCATGAGGGCGGTGGAGATCTTGATCCTATACTGATCCGCTGCGTGACCGATGTCCTTTTTGTATTCCAGTTTTTTATTGCGGTGGAGGCTCAGTTCTTTAAAGCCGTCGATCATTCCGCTTGTGAGGCGAACGAAGTCGTTGCGGGTATCGCGGGCCTGTTGAAAATATTTGTTTGTGCTGCGGCTGACGAAATAATAGATCCCCGACAGGGCCCCAATCAACAGGAAGGTCAGCAGGGCGGCCCAGAAGGCGATGGAAGAAAGGTACAGGAAGGCGCCGCCGGCGGTAAACAGGCTTGTCATCAGGGTCACGATGGTATTGGTCGATTCGCCGATGGCGCCGACATCCTCGTTGACGGCGGTATAGATGCGGCCGATATCTAGTTTTTCGAAGCGCTGGTAAGAGGTGGAGAAGAGCTTTTCGAAGAGTTGCAGCCGGATCTCGTAGACCACGCCCCTGCTGAATTTTATCAGGCTGGTCTGAACGAAGCGGCGGCCTAGGAAATAAGTACCGAACATCAGCAGGTAGTAGAAGACCAGGTATTTTACCGGGACGCTGCTGGTGAGGGAGGAGCTGATCAAAATGATGAGCAGCATATTGGAAATGCCGGAGATGACGCTCATCAGGATGATGCGGGGTGCGATCCTTCTGAACTTATTCCGTTGCGGGTAGCAAAGTGTGAGGTAATAGAGGCCATAGCTGGAGGTGATCGCCAGGCCGATAAGGTATAAGGCCACAACGAGGCTCGATGGGGACCAGACGATCGCCGTGGACCAGGAAAATCCGCCCATGGCTGCCGGGAAGATATTTACGCCGTACAGCAGCGGGACTATCGCCAGCAGGGCGGTCCCGAATTTTTTGAGGCGGCCGGGTGAGAACCGCTCGTAGCTCCGTCTTCTTTTTGCGATGTCGACGAGTACCGAGACCAGGAACCCCAGGATGATCAGGACATAGCCGCCGAGGAAGATCGAGATCATGGAGAGCGTTCTGTCGACGCCGTCGTCCGCGTTGAATTCCTTTTGGACGGCGCCGCCCGCGAGGAGTTTCAGGACATTGCCGCCGATCGTCGCCGTGAAGCTGCTGTTGGAATTGGACAGCACGGCTACTCCGGTTTTGCCGCCGGGTTTGAAACCCAGCCAGGCCGTGTAATTGGGGTTCAGGCCGCCGTGCGAGATCTCCCCGGTGCCGTCGAGGGCAATGTCCCAGCCCATGGCATAGGAAGACATCCCGTGGAGTGCTACCGTTTCGTCGCGTTGTTGCGTCATGCGGGCGAGCGGATAGAGGGTTGAGCTGTCCATGCCCAGTTGGAAGTCCAGCCACCGGGCCATATCCTGTGCGTCGGAGACGATGTAACCCGCCGCGTTGTTGCCCCTGAAAACCGGCGCATGAAAGGCTCTTGGCCGGAAAAATCCCATCTTATAGCCGGATGCCAGGCGGCTGCGATCCTTTGGGGTTCCAATGGAGGTTGCCCTGAGGTCCAGCGGGTCCAGGATCCGTTCCTGCAGAACCGTTTCAAAGGGGAGGCCGCTGACCTTTTGGACCACCAGGGCTAGAATATCATAATTGACGGTCGCGTATTCGTATCTTTTTCCCGGCAGGTGGGACAGGGTTTCGCCGTCGAGGGCTTTTACCGTGTTCTCCAGTGCCCCCGCGCTGCTATCCTGCGGGATCTTCGAAAGCGAGGTCCAGGCGATACCGCTGGTGTGGTGGAGCAGTTGGCGCAGCGTGACCGGTACCTCCTGTTGCTGATAGTAAAAATGCAGCCAGGGCAGATAGGTGGCGACGGCATCGTCAAGGTGGATCATGCCGCGGTGTTCCAGGTCGAGGACTGCCAGGGCTGTAAAGGCCTTGCTGCAGGAGCCGAGCTCAAACAGGGTGGTCGCGGTCACTTTTCTGCCGGTGGAAAGATCGGCGACGCCGTAACACCGGATAACTGTCCTGCCCTTGTCGACGATCACCAGACTGAGACCTGGAATATGTGCTTCCTGCATGGTCTTTTCCACGTACTCCGAGATCCTTTTGTCAAGGGTGGTATCGCCGGCCCGGGCCGGGGAGACGGTCGCAAGAAGAGTGGATACAACCAGGAGGGCCAAAAATGTTAGTCGCTGCATGATAATTTTTTTACGATTGACTTTTTTTCTCCGCCCATTGACAAACCAGCGTGGCGAGGCGCTGTTGGGACCAAACGGGGGTGAAGGTGTGGTCGGCGTTGCTGATGAGCCGGTATTCGAGCAGCTTTCTTTTTCGAAAGGGTTTCAGGGCGGCTGCGAGAGAATGGTGATAGAGATCGACATAGTGGGAGCCTTCGCTATAGATCAGTTGGGCGGCGAGGCCGCGTTGAAAAAGCGCTTCCCATTTGTCGATGCCGGTATCTATGGCGCGGGTGGAGGTGTTCACCGGCCCGGTTGTGACGCCGGATCCCGCGGGGGCGCCCGTTGCCGATGTGGCGCCCGATGTCTTCCGAAGCAGCCGGCCGAACAGGGCTGCGGGCGCCGCCCGCAGATTATTCCATGAAATGGCCTTGCTGTTGCCGCTGAAGATCTTTAGCCAACGACGATAGTCGAACAAGTGTTTCCGGTAATACCTCACGTGGCATTTCCGGGAGGCGTCCGGCAGGATCTGTTCCAGCAGTTCATTGGTTTGGTAGTACCCGTCGACGAGGATCAGTCCCGCCACGCGTTCGTCTTCGAGTGATGTCCTGAAGGATACTTCCGCGGCGGAGCACAGGCCGTAGAGGGCGAAGGAGGCGATCCCGGTGATGGCCGTGATCTTGTCCATTGCGCATCGGATCTCCGTGATATTCGACCGGAGACCGTCCTGGATCGTTGCGGAGAGCGGGCTGTCACCCATTCCCGAGAAGTCGAAGCGGAAGGCGTGGATGCCTTTCGCCGCCAGTTGCCGGGCGATGGTTACGCTTAGCCGGTTGGGGCCTGGTTTGTGGATGAGGCCCGAATTAGAGATAATGACGCAGAAATTTTTGCTCAGATGTTTGGCTGGTTCCGTGAGGACCCCTACGAGCGAGGGGTTCCCGCCGAATTTTATGATTCGTTCCACTATGGTTTGATTTTTTTGTGTCAGATCTTGTTTTGTGTCAGATCTTGGCGATCCAGTCGCAGATGAGGTTGATCTCGTGGATGGGGAGGACGTCCTTGTTGTCCTCGCCTTTATTCTTTTTCCAGAGGCGCTTGTTCACCAGGGGGTGATACGATACCTGGGAATAGTCACCGATCATGGAGATGCTTTCGTCGATGATCAGCATGGGCGCCTGGGGGAACTGGATGGCGGTGGGCGTTATATTTTTGATCTGTTCCGTCAGCGTCCGGGAATAGAGGAATCCGTGGCATTCCAACTGGCCTTTCGGAGACCGGCGTTGTCTGGCGAAGGAGCCGTTCAGCCATTTGCGATAGTCCTTCCTGATCTCGGCCAGGAAATCCGCGCCGTCGAAGACCGGGCTGAGCAGGACCATTCCGTCCACCGCCTCCGTCTCCGCGTATTTGAGGGCGAGGTAGGCGCCCAGCCGGACGCCGACGACATAGATCTGGCGGGCTTCTGTTCCGGCTTTTAATTCCGCCGCGATGCGGCCGATGTCCGAGATCCATTGTTCGAGGGTTGCGGATGAGAACTCGCCATGGGAGTCGCCCGTGCCGCTGTAGTCGAATTTTACGACATGGACGCCTTCCTGCACCAGTTTGCCGGCGAGGTTCGAGTACATCCGATGGCAACGGATATATTCCTGGCCGACGGGATAACAAAGGATGACGGCTTTTTCGTTGTTTGCCGAAGGTTGCGGTTCATAGTAGACGCTATAGAGCTTGCGTTCGATACTGCCGACATAGTATTGTTCCATTGATGACGATTTTACGCGTTTTCGAGTACTGGTTTAAAGGCCCGGGTCAGGCGGGAGGCCACCTGTTGGAGCGAGAAGGTCTGGTAGACGGAGAGCGGCAATTCCACCGAGAAGGTCCTGCCGACAGCCTTGTTCACCTGTTCCAGTTGAGCGGGTGTTCCGCCGATGTCGAAGAAGGTGTCGTTGAGGCTTACCCGTGAGGCGCCGGTGATCTCGCGCCAGAGGACCGCGACCCGACGTTCCAGATCGGTGCGGGGTTCGACATAGAAGTCGTGGCTGATCGTCCCGGCGTATGCCTGGGCGGCGAGGAGCTTTTTGTCGATGGCGCCTTCCGCATCGAGGGGCCATTGGTCGCATTTGATGATATAGTCCGGCATTTGCTCCGGGGGTAATGCGACGGCGAGAAAGGCTTTTAGTTTCCGCGTGCTGATGATGCCGTTGGGCAGGACGAAGGCGATGGAGTATTTGCCTTTGTGGTTGTAGTCATGAATGAAGGCGATGGCGTCGTCCACACGGGGATGCTGGAGGAGCATGCGCCGGATCAGGGGCTCGTCCAACTCAACGGTTGTTTCCATATCGAGTGTTTTGGTATTGAGTGTTTCGGTATCAGGCGTGGTGGGTTCGATCCAGGCTTCCGCGGGGTTCGCTGTTTCGGAGGCGCTGTCGCGATGGACGATGGTGATGTATTCCGCGAGTTGGCGGATGGAGGGTCGTTTGAAGAATTCGGTCACCGGCACCTGTGCATCCAGGGCTTTGTTCATCCGGCCGATGAGTGTCAGGGCTTTGAGCGAGTCGCCGCCGATCTCGAAGAAGTCGTCGTCGAGGCCGATCTTTTCGCGGCCGAAGAACTCCCGCCACACGCTGTGCAGCTTCCGTTCCGTCGAGGTGCCTACAGTGGTATCTTCACCGTCCACGCCGGCGCCCTGATCGTAGCCGGAGGCCTGTTGTTGTTCTTCTTCCCGGCCTGTCACCCATTCCAGTAACCGCCGCTGAAGATCCCCTTTGGAGACGATCACCTGTGGCTGTTCGGTCATCGAGAGCACTTCTTCCACCACCTCCCGCAGCTCC